>Ga0247770_1000227_pt1 | contig 54126 bp, 59 predicted proteins | sample UWRJL136409B6_FD_179943 | JGI IMG/M metagenome (GOLD analysis project Ga0247770, IMG submission 179943) | Plant litter microbial communities from Arlington Agricultural Research Station in Wisconsin, United States - UWRJ-L136-409B-6 | ecosystem: Environmental > Terrestrial > Plant litter >...
ATGCACTCCGTGCACTGGCCACCCTCACGGCTATAATAACACGGCTTCCACTCTCGAAGATAGAAAGAATCAATCACCTTCAACACACACTGCTTTCCAATGCCTTAACCCCTTTTGCATTTCAACAGTACCTTAAAACCAGCCCGACTTATAAGCAAAATAAGGTAGTTAACAGGTAGCTTATTTAATCACTTGAATCTCTGCACTAATAGATTACCCAACCTTATACCGCTGTATCTTATTATTAACTCTTTATACCAAGGTTAGCTTTTATTAGAAACACTGCAGATTAGAATCTATTAGAAAACATTGCACGCCTGGGAATGGTGGAATTAATAGGGTTGTAATTGCTTGATTATATTACTTGTGGAGATTCTGGCTGAAAGTTAGAACCCCCTTCTTCATAGACCAATTTGTAGGATTCAGCTTCATTAACACCATGGCTAATACTTACCTATGTTCAGGCAGTGCCCCTAAACCTCTTTCTTTCGGACAGGCACCATTACATCTAGCTAAACTTAACTTCATGCGGTACAGGGCTTCTCCTTAAAAGAAAGTAAGCCTCCTGAAGATATCTGGGGCTGCAGAGTATTTAGGGGCTATATCTTAACAGCCAGTATAGACTAGGCCAAAAATCTGGACTCTGTAAGGCCAGAACCTGGCACTAGTGACGAAAACTAAGTCTTAAAGAGAAACTCATTTTAGCCATCTTATCTATGGGACTAATTCTGGGCCCACTTGGCTAAAGTTAAAGTAATTTAATATGCTGTAAGCGCAGCCTATCAAGAATGGTGATTAGGGTGAGCAAAGGTGAGTCAACCCGAGCAAATCCTGAGCAGGGACTGAGCCGAGCCCTGAGCCAGGGGAAGTAACGTCACGTGCTCGGGATACGAAAAAGGAAATTTCGTGTGCCCAGATTCGTCGCACATTACAGTAGAAGTGTCGTTTAATAAAGCTACACAGTACGTAAAAGAGTGGAACCTGATGGCGCTAAGGTGCATAGTGGAGATAATCTGGCTTAGATTAAAAGTAGAAGGATAGAAACAAAGCTTAAAACAAGGGTACCGTATTGACTCGATAAATATGGTTTTACGCAACGTGGCTAGGTGCCTCTACCTCTTTGACCCGCTTAACTGAACTGCAAGGCCGCAGGCCTATGGTGATGGAGAAACAGGGCTTGGAAGTGGATAGTGAAGTAGAAATTCTTTATCAGCAGAAAGTGGGAACAGGTTTTGAGTAGGATGCATTGGCTGCATCCGTCTGTGAGTGGGTGAGTAAAAACCATATTTATCGAGTCAATACGGTATTCGAGAGTAAAGCCCCTATTAAGTCTTTTTAGACAGGACTCTATTTACAGCTTCTGCTAATGATTCTTTCTTCTTACAAGCTGAGATGGCCCTCTTATCATCGATCTAAATACCTCTCTATTTTTTCCATTGTTCCGGCCGATATCGAAGGAGAAGCACGATATCAACACGGGGCACCCAGGGTTAGGGCTTACGGTACATGAGCTGAAGAATTGAGAAAGGCGGGGTAAGATGCAAATGAAGCCGTCTTAGGCAAACGGTTATCCGACCTGCGAGGGCTCCCCTCCTCCTCATAAGAAGCTTTGCGTAACAAATGTTACCACTACTGAGATCTGGCCGAAAAAAACACGTGTTTAACAGATATCTATTAACAATATTGCGCCTATCTTGATGAAACCTGCCAGCCTCTGTCCTATTTAGGCTTTTTTGGCCAACAAGCAAGAGATCGGAATGGCTACCCCGCTTGATCCGGAGCTCCGAAAAGCGTTGCTAAAGTTGACCGCCAGTCTTAACGAGCTCACGGCATTGCTGGAGACTCCACCAGACGTCACTAAGGTTGCTGGCGTCGATGACGGGGCAGCTCCGGTAAGGGAAGACGACGCCATTGCCGCAGCGTCAGCCTCCGAACCGACCCCAGAGCCTTCTATTAGGGATCTCTTCCGAGAGCGAGTCCCAACAGCCGCACGGTTGTCAGCGCTGGAAGAAGAATTGCGCCAGTGGGGCTTTCCTGGTGGGTATGTGGGGGGCGGTGCGTGGCCGCCCCCTTCTATGATGGAATGGGCAGATATTCTGGACCGCGACCCCGACCCCGACCGTCGCAAATACAAAAACCCTGCAGCCCACCCTCCCTGGTGTGAGGTTGGATTCGGCAGCTTGCGAGAAGAGAGTAACGATGGGTTTGAATTTATATGGAACCACCATCGACCTGTAACACTGTACGGCGTAGCCCATAACAGAGACGCAAAGGGCTATCCAACTCAAACTACAGTCTTAATGTATGTAAGGGGCTTTACCAGACATGTTGTTAGGTACCTTACCGACTTAACGTTATAGGGCTTTGCCGATCCTAGGAACCTGGGTGGAGATGCGCTCACAGAGAGACCTGTGCAGGGGAAAACCTGGTATGTCACATACATTCACGGAATAGAACACGCACAGTGCTAATAAATCGCCCAGGATCATAAGCCAGACTCTGCTGTATACAGACCTGCCTGGCCCTCTTTTTGGTAGTGCTGGCTTAAGTTAGCGAAGATTTGTCGGAATAGCCCCTAAAACCATCGTGTTTGTCCTCACTATACTTCGGGATCTGGTGCCTTCCGGAATCGGAAGAGAAGACGGCCTCAGTTTTGCCAGGCAGTTTGTCGATCTCTTTAGCTTGCTTAGCACCAGAGATCACGTCTCGGGTTACCGAAGAAGCATACGGCTTGCCTAATTTCTGGGCAGACCCAGCTATCGAATAACGGCTGATTAAGTGTTGCCTAGTATCTCGTTAAGGTTCCTGGCCCTCTAGTTCCACATGCGTCACTTCGCACCTCTCGGAAGCCTTACAGCCGTAAGGGACCTCCACCGTTATGAAGGCTGGCCCGAGCTACATAGAGTGAAAGTTTAACTCGGTCTTAGATTTTTCTACCTTATGTTAGTCGAAACGGTTTTATCGATACCCTTGACTCTGGACCTGACCAGAGAAGCGCTATACACAACCTTCGCCCTTGTCGACGATTTTTACCCCTCTGAACGGATTATAAGCCCGCGGTGTAAGTCCATATGTGCAGATAAAGATGTATGGGTGGATATTGGAATCGTCCCCTGCGGGAGATGTACTGGGGTAGCCCAATTCCTCTGTATCATTGTCGCCACGGTTAAGGCATGGACTTCTGGCTGGACGTCGACCCTGGACGAAATAGGCCGTGCTGTCGAAGTCGATGTAAGCCCCTTCTCTTCCATTTTTCAACACCTAATAAGCTGTGTAGACTGCTAACTCAAGCACAGCTAAGCGACACGCTCGATGAGAGAAAATGGGAAGAATTCATGTTTGACACTTCTTTCCGGCGCTCGAAGCTCTACTTCACGGTCCTGGAAACGCTTCGCATCAGCCGAGACTGGATCGAGGACGCATTTCTGTTGTGGCAGCGGCTATACGAACAGTGGAAGAAAGAAATCGAGCCCACGCAGGCATTCAGCATGGAGGACTGCCATGCCATCGAGACGGGCTGAGCCGCAACGACCGAAATTTTGCGGAAAACTGCAGATACCCTGCTTTCCCGGGTGGATCGAAAGACGGAGGAGGTGAAAAGTCTTCGCGACGGGGTAACTTCACAGGTTCCTACACTGTCGTACTCTTTCTTACTCTTTGCAGCTATTCAACGCCACGTCCCTACGCGAGGCAACCAAAGGCATAGAGCTCAACAAAGCGGTGTATATCTTCACCGTCGTCACGGTTATCTTTACCCCGATAAGTTTCATGGCTGTAAGTACGCCCGGCTGTTTGGCTCCGGCATTCCTATACCATACCTACGGAGTGTACTGATATAACCACCATGCTTAGACATTCTGGGCACTCCCCTTTCTAAACACAGTTGAAGGTAGCCAGTCCGGCAGTACCCCGGCCGGATTTACCACCACATTCATTGTTGTCCCCCTTCTTACCTATGCGGCAGCCACCATTTTCGTCTGGTATGTGCACGTGGTAAAGTCAAGACATAACGCACGACACTGGGTTGTCACAAAATACTATGATATGGTGGTATTACCATGGAGCCTCTTTAGCCTTAAAGTTAGCGCCATGGGACTGCTTCCGAAGTACCCATGGCTCTATAATTTCTTCCCATCATGGGTGAGGCCACCTGAGGACTATGACTTGCCGCAGCCACAACCAGTAAGAAGCCCAAGTACGATTCGGGACGAAGAGAACCCAGAAGAGCGGGGAGATGCGGCGAGAGTGCCGTCACAAACACAGGCAAGTGGCACTGTCGAGGTTGGATTGGGCGTGCAGAACTAGCGAGGATACGGGGCTGAAGGTGGTGGTGCCAGACAAAATAATCAGAAAAGAAGCAAACAACACCAAGGTCACTTGACAACACTCGCAAACTGCCGAAATACGTCACTATAGGGTGTCAGGATGGAGTACAGGAATATCTATCGGAGCAAGTGGGAGAGTCCTGGTCATATCAATGTCTTCCTCTTTTTCAAGACCCCCTTTGTGTCAGGAATTCTGCTGGGCATGGCATTGGGTATTAAGATTTCTTGTGTTTTTCGTTTTCGATTGACGTTTTCCTCATCAAGACTAGATACAATAGACATGTCTTCAGCGTTGTATGGGGTGTTGCCCCCCACAGCCACCTGCCAGAACTTGGAGCCCTGATACATGTACCTACCCAACTTCAGCACAAAGCCAACTCGGACCCTAGTCTTGTACACTGAGCGGGTAGTAGTCTGTAAAAGTGAGATTCGGTGGCAAGAACAACCAGTAACCTTGCCTGGGCTAAAAAAGGGGAACTCGATGTCGCAAAGTGGGAACTATCTGGCTCAGAAGGCAAAAAGGTACAAACAAAGCTTATAGGAAGGGCATTGGAGGGTAAAGCCCCGACTTATTATGCCTTCTTCGGCTGCGATTCCGTCCACAACCTCTCCCAGTAATCCCTCTTCCACGCCGAAATAGCCGTCTCATCATCAATCCAAACACCATGCTCCTCATTGAAGCTCGTGTACGCATTGTCACTACCGATGTAGAGAAGCTCGTCATCGACGCAGACCACCTTGGCATGGTTGAACTTTCCATCGTTGTCCCTGATGCGGACAATCTCAAAGCACTCCTTCACCTTGTCCTCGGCGGTCCCAAATAGGAAGCCGAGGGTGCCCACCCATCCGGGGGAATAGGCGGCGAGGACTTCGGCGACGCGGGCCTTTTGCAGGTCCAGGTCGGGCACGGGATCTTTGTATCCGCTGGAGGGGTTGGAGGTGGTGACGATGACTTGGACCTTGATGCCCCTGTAGATGCAGTCGGCCCACGCGTAGAGGAGGTCTGATGTGTTTTGGTTTGTTTGGTTAGTGGGAGTTTTGCCTCATGCATGCGGTACCATGTCTTCGCTCGATGTTTTGGTATGATTTAGGTAAGGTAGGACGGTCAGGTAGGTAGCGAACTTACCATACGGCCAAAGCCACCCGTTCCACTTGTGCTTGAGATCCAGGCTCTTGGCATCCTCGACCTTGAGAATCCCGGCGGTCATACCGTCGACGGACGCCATGACCTCCTGCCATTTCTTCTGGCCGACGAGATCGCAATAGACGAGGTGCTCGACGCTCATCCGGACGCACTTTTGCGCGCTCGCGATGGCCCCCACACGGACAAGCCGGCTCGCCCAGGCGGCGGGGTGGATCTTCATCTTGCCGAGCGTGTCGCGCAGCTTTGTGTCCTTGACGCTTTCGACGAAATTCGACAGTGATTTCATGACGGCGGCGCGCTTGAGCGTGTCGATGACGTCGGTCTCGGTGGCGACCTGGTGGGTCAGGTGCCACAAGGCGTTGACGGCGACGTCGCGGAGGGCGTCGACCATCTGCACGGGGTACCGGATGTGCGTCATCTCTCCGTACCAGTCTCCGAGTTTGGCGACGGTGAGGACTGGGGTGTTGCCTTGGTTCTTCGCGGCGGCGGCTTGGACGCTGGTGGGCTTTGGGGGGTCGCTGGTCGTCTTGCTGGTCATGAACATGGGGACGGTCACGGTGATTTTGTCGTGTCGAACTGTCCAGGCTTCGGGGAAGTTTTTGTCGAGCTTGCCCATGCGGAGGTGGGATCTGCCGTCCGTTCCGAGCTCTCCTTGGAGGTAGCTGTTTATCAGGGCCTGGGGTCAGCAGGTGGAGCCAAAAACAAAAACTTGAAAAAAAAGGGGGTAGGTGTGGTGGGTGTCCATTGCTCGGGCTTGGTAGGTACTCACTCCCAGAAGTAATCAAGATATCTGTGGGCCGACTGGGTGGCGCCTCCTTGTATCTTCGCAGACATGTCGTAGACGTCGCCCGCTCCGATTCCGTAGTCCCCCCAGTAGTTGGCACCGCCCGTCATCATGTGGGTGCCGTTGACGGCCAGGATCTTGCCATGGTTCCAGCTGGCCGACCGCAGGTTTTTGCTGAGGAGACTGTCGACGATAGCCTTGGCGTCCCATTTCTGGACCACATCCTTGAGGGCGTTCCCGGCGCCGACCGCCTGAAGGGAGCCCTCCCACTGGCCCGCCAGCTCTTTGAGCCACCCCGCCGCTTCCTCCGCCGACTTCTCGAAATCGTGCGCCTCCTTGTCCCTCTCGTCGGCCTTTGAGTTGAAGTCAGGACCGTAGAGCCCGAGATATATCTCGGCATTCGCATTGGTGATGAGCGGCGATCCGTCGGCCTTCCAAAACGCGGCCTTGATGTCGTCTTTGATTCCGAGGGCTTCCCACGCAGTCTGGCCCACGGAATCCAGGTTGCTGCCCCACAGGCCCTGGAGAAAACGGATGACAGGCTTCACCTTCGGGTACGGCTTAAGGCCCTCGACGATCTGGATGATCTTTTCGGCGACGCTCTGGTTGACATTCTCACCCGCATTGGGCCGCTCGGTGAACCACCCGCCGAATCCGCCCTGCAGGTGGCTTATGTCGATCAGAAAGATGCCGGAGGGTTCGGCGCCGTCTTTCGAGACAGAGGCAGCGCCAGCGCTGAGGACGTCCTTGAACGCCTCCTGGAGGATGCTAGATCCTTTTGGGGTCGCCCAGGTGGACTTGTCGCCCGAGGGCCAGGTGGGATGAGGGATAGCGACATGGTAGGTCGGGGGGGAGTTTCCGAAACCCAAAGTGTTGTTGGAGGTCCTCTCGTAGGACACCCCCTGCATTTTCCCGTCAGGATCTACCGACTTGATGATGTTTTCAAGGTCTTGAAGCGTTTTTCGGGCCATGTTGGATGAGCTGAGTTGTTGGATCTGCTAGGTACCGTATGTTTGATGAAGGGGACGTGGATTGCTGGCAGGAATGGTAAGAACTTGGACTCAGCTCCGTCGAGCCACCAGGGAGGTATATATACACGTTTCTGTTCGACAAAAACCTCGAGTTTGGCATTTCAGCGGCTGGGAACCCCATTCCGCCAACCCACAGCTCAGCAAGCCACAGGCCAACTCTCGGATGCCGCTCGGCCTGTTCTCGACCACCGGAATCCTCTCTGCCGCCTATACACCATCATGCAACCCATCCTTATCTCCATCTCCGCGAGCGCCGGAATACCCAGGAGAGAAAGGTTGCAGGTTCTGAGTCTCTCTCGTTTGCAGAGATATCACCGAAATGCCATTTGGCCAATAGCATAACGCCACGGACTGTGAGGGGCTAGCTGAAACCTCCTGTCCGCAGCTCTCATTGAACTCTCTGCATCTGACTGCAGTTACTAGTCGAGTGACAGTTCCCAACAAGAGAAAGCTCACCCACCCTTCCACCTGCAGAGCGTCGCCGCAGCCTCGGGCGAGACCAATAAACAGGCACCCTGACCTGGCAGGGCTGGCTGAAGCTTGTCGTGCAGCAAGAGAGCTGTGGAGTGCTGGTTGCAATGTAACCCTCCCTCTCGTGCGGGGTCACGTCTAGACTCCTGCAGGTCGCTTCGCTGGCTGTTGAGCTTGGAGGGTTTTCTCCGGACGACTGCTCCATTCCGCCGCTGGGCCGAATTGCCCAAGTGAGTGGGCGTTTTCTGAACATGGGAAACTTCTGAGATGGGTAGTATCTAGCAAAGACGTCAAAGTGGTGTAGGGGGCTGGTGGGCAAGGTCAGTTCCGTCATGGACCTCACGACTTGGACGACCTCGCCTGGACCAACTCACATCGCTGGCCTCCCTTCTTACTGTGACCGTGGCATGTAATCCAACATCAGGGAATTGCGCACATATTGATTCACATAACCAAAGCATGACCTACCTGTCCCGCTATCCTACTTACCTCTCTACACTCACTCACCTTCCGGGACCTAGCCCAAGTTCTCAGCCAAATACTCCAAGATAGCCTCAAAAACCCCCATCGCGCCAACCCGACAAGCCCACATCAACGGTGTAGTATCCGGCTCAGCACTTGGATTCACCATTGCTACCCCGTCCATCCTGGTAGCGACCTCGCGAGAAAACTTACCTATACGGAACCCCCACTTACTGCAAAGTTCTTCTTTCGTCACAGAAGCGCTGGCAATCACAAGTGCCTCAGTATTAAGAGACGCGCCCCTAGCAATGAGCTCCCGCGTGAGCGGCACAATGTCCTCACCCCTTTGCTGCATATACTCTGATACGGGGTCAGTAACCTGTGACGCCAGCGCGTGCAGCGGGCTCTAGCCCTCGTCACTCACGACGCGGACATTGGCACCGCGTTCGAGCAAGAGTCTGGCAATAAGGCAGGCCTTGGATGGCCACTTGTTCTTGGTTGGCATGAGGGCGTATAAGAGGGGAGTCTATCTGTTGCCATTGGCTGAATTGACATCTATGCCGCGGCTTAGCAGGAACTTGACGATGTCCTCCCGTCCGCCAGCTGTTGCGTAGTGGAGGAGGGACTTACTGCGGGGAGCCCGGGTTTGTAGTTGAAGAGCGGTGTCCTTGTCGGGGCAGCGTGTAAGGCAGAGTTGTAGCCGCTTGAGAGTACCGGCGTGGGTAACGGCGTGGAGCGGTGTCACCTCGTCCTGGTTAGATAGTTTGGGAGATGTGCCGTGCTTTAACAGGAGGCGGAGAGCAGGGATCGAAGAACCGGGACACTTTAAGAGGCAGTGCAGCGCAGTGTTACCGTTAATGTCCTACGCGTTTAGATCCGCCCCCTTCTTAAGGAGAGCTCTTACGGTACCGATATGGTCCACGTATTAGTGTATTGGGGATTAGGGATGCACCTCCCAGACAGCCCGCTGGAGGATCGACTTATGCTGGCGGGTTCCGTTAAGGTTCGCGCCAGCGTCGACCAATTAGCAAACAATGCGGTACTGCTGGAGGTACTGCTTATCGGTGTCGCGACTACCTATAATCCAGAGTACCCTGTTGCTAATACTCATATTTAACGCGGCTTATAGAGATTCGCTGTCAAAAGAGACCCGGGTAAATAGTAAGGTAATGACGTCCTTATACCATTTTCTTACAGCCGTGGTTAGTCCCAGGGTGGTCTCCCTAGGCGACCATCCGTCCCAGACGTTAAGAAAAGCACTAACGAGGTATATGTGTCCACTTTCTACAGCCACTTCCAAACAGGTAAGAGCCTGCCAGAGGTTTTTTTCGTCGGGACGTGACCGGCCCTTAGGTCTGACGAGCTGCCACAGTAAAAGCGATATGTCGAGAAGCCCGCGCGCGGATGCATATAGGAGTGGCGTGTATCTTTGCATCAGAGGGTCGTTTTATTCCTTCAATGTTAGGTTTATGCCTGAATCGAGGATTATACGGATGGTGCTTTTATCGTCGAAATAAATCGCGTGGTGTAGGACTTCGGCGACACGGTCGCGATAGTCGGTTACAGGGTCCTACAGCTTAAGGATCTCGGTGAAGTCTTGGTGCTGCCGCTGTTGCACGTAGGATTTTAGGAAAGACTTAACAGGAGAGGGGTCTATGGCTGGGAAAGGTGGTGAACTTACCAAGTGGAAGATTTAATGTGGTTAGTTCGTTAATGGGGATGATAGTAGGTGAGATAAAGTTTGTTAAGGGTGAGAGGTAAGGTCCTGCAGTCGCGGTTACCTAAAATGCGACACGCCTGTAATCCTCACGTGATTTGAGATGAATCTCTGGGATTGGTGGGGGAAAGGAGTTGTTGGCAGGCAAGGCAGGTTGCTGCCATGGATTTCCTAATGAGGGGCAATTGCCGCCTCAGCACTTCACGATGGTTTGCCTGCTCCACCTCACAACAGCAACCCAAGTTCACCGCTGTCTTCACCTGCTGACCGCCCCCGATGGCGGCTCGTTGGCACGCACAGTCATGCCTTCATCCCAACATCAAGTTTTCTTCTCCGGGTGCCGGGCTGCACTGCGAGACATGTAAAGGTGCGCTGGATCTTGTGCTGCTCAGGCAGCAGCAGGTTAACAGCCCTTCCTTCCTTCCAATTCCACCAGACGAACCCCTCGGACAGCTGAACCTTCAATGGCCGCCCACCGTCCATTACGAGGGAAACGATCCAGGCAAACCCTATCGGCCCATGGAGGAGAAAAGAGTGGACGGCGAGCTGGGAGATGCCGTTCATTTACTAATGTATAAACAGACCTTGACTGGTTCTGAAATTCGATTGCTCCACCTTTCGCCGTCGCCATCCACAGACGATCCCATTCATCTCACCCTCGAGGTTTTCCAACAAGACGACTGCCCCGAGTATGAGGCAGTGTCATACACATGGGGAGGCGAAGACGGCGACAGTAGTCCCGTGGAGCCTGTGTACGTCGGCCAGTTCTGGGACGTGTTGCTTCAGACGCGCAACTGCGACGCAATGCTCCGGTACCTCCGTCGAAGGGATAGACGGCGCACCCTTTGGGTCGACGCCATTTGCATCAATCAACAAAACGCCTCGGAGAAGTCCGCCCAAATCCCCCTCATGGCCACCATCTTCAAGTCCGCTATGCGTGTGATCGCGTATCTTGAATCACGTGTCAAGCCTGGCAGCGATCGCAACTTCCCGTCTCGAACCTTCATCGGCGACCTGAAGAAGAATACAGTCGAGGGCATGCTCAAACGCCGATATTTCAGCCGTCTGTGGGTCGTCCAGGAGCTGATCCTAGCCCGTAGCGTTGTGTTCATTTTCGGTGGATTCGAATGCCACGCTCAAGCATCGATGATGCCGACGCTCCCTTGGCCGAGGACGCCTACGCCGTGGCTCCAACACCTGGGCGCTCAGTCGTTCGCGGTCGAAGAGGATCTCGTTGATGTTTTGCATCTCACAAGGACGTCTGCCTGCGCAGACATTCGAGATCTCTGTTTCGGCACCCTAGGTCTTGCTCAGCAGGAGGTTTTGCGCGGGTTGCAGCCAGATTACAGGCTCTCTGCGTTGCAGCTCTTCGTGGGCGTAGCCACTCACTGCATCATCAACGAAGACAGGCAGTCGGACGTATTTTTGAATTGTATTGGCGCAGGTGGGTGGGGAAAGCAACCATCCTGGGTGCCGGATTGGAGCGCAGGCGGTGGCCAGGGCGGCCTGGCTCGAATCTGGAAGCCAGACCCAGATGCGGGAGAACGACGCCGCATGGTCCGCCTCCTCAGGGACGAGATCGCCGACAGAATTGTGCCTGTTGTTTGGTGCAAGGTGAATCCCGAGCTGCGTGTTTACCAACCCCGGGCCAGCCTGTTCCCCTCCGCCTCATTCCAGCCGTCGGTTAACGCCATGACAGGGGCCTTATCCCTGCAGCTCATATATTTCAGCCCCATCAACAAAATATCGCCCATGCCGGAAACCGCCAAACCGGGGGGGACGGAAAGGGGGTGGTTCTGGGCCCTCGTTCATGGGCCCCCCTACGACCTTGTGATCGTCTCGTACAGTAAAGGACCCTCCGAGATGATACAGCAAGGCCGTGACCACATATTCTACACCAAGCAAGGGCTTCCAATGGTTCTCCGTGAATGCGATGGCCCCACCAACAAATTCAGCATCGTCATGCCCCTGCAGAGTGTATGGATTCTATCACGCAATGATATGCCCGGACCCCCGGACTATTTTGTCCTGCCAGATCTCGTGAAACTTGATCTCATCAGTTCGGCAAGACGGGGGAAACATATGCCTTCCTGTCATGTTGAGGACGGAAGCCTTGTCATGAGCCCGGCTCTGGAGAGGAGCAACCCAAGGCTGGCCCTGTTGAGAGACTCTCGCATTGGATTGCGACTTCGCCATCAGATCTTCGCTCCATACCTTCTACGGCGCGACTTGGTTCGGAATATGCTGGTGTTCCTCTGCTCAGTTCTTCGTTTGGGGTCCACGGACGAGATCGGGCTTGATAGAGACACTGTTTTTCGGGAAGGGTTCGGAGAGCTTGCCAAATCTCAGTATTTGGGCGGGCGTAGCCGCATCTATGTCCATGCCGACGAAAGTACCGGGACCGAGCACATTGTCTTTCCATTTTGGCGGGACCAATTTGACTATGTCCAGAAATGGTTCATACAACCGCTCTATCAGGAAGCCGAAGACCCCGATGGCTCACGAACAAGGCGAGAGCAGCCATTGGTTTGGGGTACATTGCCGGTCTGGGAATGGTATGACCACAAATCAGAACGATGGACGGCAGCCGCTGGTTCCGAGCCGCTTCTGGCTGTTTTGAGCTACATGAATCCAGTGCGTCTGCGGGCACCGCTCTCCTCGGTGATCTCTTATCTATGGCGAAATTCCTGGGATCTCGAGGTCATGCGGGAGCTGTGTATCAAGTGCAACTCAATGTTGCCACGGCAGTTAGGGGCACTGGGGGTGCAAACCCCGGTGGGTCTCCTGGACGTCGATAAGAAGGCCCTACAAAAGTGTGCAAACGGCTCGGAGGAACTTGACAGCGCTTTTGATGTTTCCACCGACGAGCCTGGGCGATACAACTTCCAAAAAGCGTGGCCGCAGAAGAGTCTGAGACAGCACCCGCTCAGTGGCAAGCACATGTTGGTGACCATTGTCTGACGGAAATTAACACCGAGGACCCCTGGACTGGCTACTTCAAGCCTTTCGGCTTTCTACAGGGATATGCCAATCTGGCCCGGCTTCAACCTCTCGCTGCCCTCAAAGACAACCACCAACCTCTTCCCTGCATTAGCAGGCACAACCAGCTCTACACTGCCCTTATCCGCCGCTCGAATCATCCCCTCCACAACAATAACCCCCGTCCCCTCCTCCTTCACAACCACCTTCCCCACCACCGGCTCCCCCGGTCCCGCCCTGACACTTACTACAACCCCCTCCCCCTCCTTCCTCACACTCACCAAGCTCGGCCCTGTCGGCGATTCCTAGTACCTATTCGTTTCCAACGCCCAGTCCGGCCTCACCTTGCACGGCACACACCCCGGACTATACCACTCCGGCACCCTCCCGCTCACAGGGTTTTTAAACCCCCACCACATCCTCCGAATATTCGGCCATAACGTTAACGGCGGCTTACCACCATCTAGCCCGACCTCCCGCTCGCCAAACCTCGGGTCGGAAAGCAGCAAGTCCGGCAGGTAGTCCTTTACCAGTCCCGTCGGCAGTGCCGTCGCATTTGTACCATTCGTCACAGCAGCAGGCCTCGGTTTCGCCCCCACCCACCCCTCCGCCCAGGACGTACTCTGCCAGTAAAACTCATCAATCGTTAACGACCATAACTTCCACCTTTCCCCTCCCGTCCCTCCTGTCCCTCCCGTCCTATTCTACGTCCTCGCAGTAATATCCTCCACCACCATCTGATCATGATAAACCCCCGTATTAAACCCTACCACCCCCGGGAACCCACCTTAAATCTTATTCCCTGTCCTAAACTGCAATAATCTCGCTTTATAACTTACACTTTTTCCGTCCCTCAAAACCAACACAACAGGCTACAGCCGCTAGTGGAACGGCACCCTTGGTCGCTACGGTGCGGGATTATAGGTCGCGTAGCGGGAGAGGCACGCAGAGGTGATATAGGAGGGGGTTGTGTAGTAGCCGACGCTGGGGGAGAGCTTGTGGCCGTGGGTGGAGTGGTGCAGGGCGGTGAAGGAGGTGTAGTGGATGTTGTTGGTGTAGTAGCTGTAGGTGGTGGAGATGGATTTGGAGGAGTTATAGGTGGCGGAGCGGGAGAGGGCGGTGGTTAGGGATGATAAAGGTGGGGAGGGGGTGCTATTAAAAGGGGGGGGGAGGGGTGTGTTGCTGTGGGTGGTTATGGGTAGGAAGGGAGGTGGGGTGGTGGTGGTGTGGAGGTAAGAGGGGTGGCCTTAACTGGAGGAGTAGTTAGTGGTGAGGAGGTAGGTGGTAGATAGGGCAGAGATCTTCCATTAGTAGGTGGAGGGGTTTTTTTGTGAAGCGGTTAAAGAAGAGGTTAAATTCCCAGGTAGCGATATGGGTTTCTGAGTTGCTAAGTATGGTGAGCTTAATACCGCGCGTTATAGTGTGGACGGTGCCGGAGGGGTCCGACTTAATATAGACGATGGTGTCGAAGAGGTTATGGTCGTTAAAGATGCCCTACATGAGGTTCTCAGGGCTTATAGTTTGCGAGAGGTAAGTTAAGGGTGGGCCTGGGAAGAGGGTGCCTTTAGTGGTAATAGTTATGTTAGACGTGAAAAGGTTAGCAGTATTAGTCCAGAGGTGGCAGTTAACGTAAAAGCTGTAAGTGTACTGTAAGTTACGGACTTCGTCTTTATCGTTAAGTTGTTAGATATATACCGTAAGCTTTTCGGCTGTAATGTTAGAGGTAGGGGGTTTAAGAGCGGTATTTATGGGGAGTAGGATAAGGATATTAGCTAAGTTTAAAGTGTAATAATACAGGATAATAAACAGTAAACGCATCCTAGTCCTAGTGTTACCTTACCTATTAATATAATTTCCGTTAAACTGTAAGTAGTAATACAGCAGGGAGATCTTCTAACAGCCGTTAATATTAACGTACTTATTTTTAAAGACATTACCCTAAATACAAGTCCCGCCAGAGCCGTCCCCTTAAAGGTAAAGAATTAGCTATCGCGCTTTAGCTAATAAGCCGTCCTTAAAGAGTGAAACGATAAGCTAATCGGTAAGGAAGGTGCTTAGCGAGCCGGGTCAGAGACCGTTTATATTTTTATTATCGGTACAGAGCTATAACTTAATGGTTTCAGATCCTTAAGCGAACAGGTAGTCGTCCGTAGTGTTTTCCATCCAAACAATGCCGTTATTGGTGAAAAGGGCAGCGATCTCGCTTTATCATCCAAACTATACCAGCTGCGAGAATGTCCGGGTTACGTCCTTAACTTCGCGGACGGACTCGATACGCTGCACATCCCGGGCGATCCAATCGAGAGATAATGGCTTTTAGGTGTTGGCTGTCCCAATAGCGAGTAACCATGCGAGAGAAAGTGATGTGAGCTTTATAGCGTTTAAAGTAAACAAAGACGCGAGGTTGAACGGAGCGACGTTGCGGAACACACCAGGGATGCGACGCCACTTAAAGAAATGTATTTCTTCCCCGCCACTCTATGTAGGTAGTCGTTTATTAGCCATGCGGGAATATATTATAGATGTCCCGACCCGTTCCCGCCTATCAAGTAGTTAAGTTTTGCCAAAAAGGGATAGATGTCAGCCCCTGGCCCGTGTCGTATTTCCCCGCAGTATGTAACGTCAGGGATTGTAGTTATATAAACTGTTAATCTTGGAACTGAGCACTATATGCAGTGTTGTGGCGTACTAGACAGCCTGTTTTAGTACAAAGTTATTACTATGACCCAACTCCACCTGTCGTTAATAGCTCTTCAGACCTTGTACTATCTATAAGAGTCTTATCAAAGTCACTGTCAATTTCGTTAGATAGCCATGGTGGTACTATTTTTTCATAGATGAAAGGCCAGGAAGAGGATGAGGTGACAGAGATTACGATTCACCTCCCATCAAAAGGGTTAGCAATCAGTGTAATAAGCGAGTCGCTTAATGAGAAATACTATGTCAGCTTTTATGTAGATGGATTTTGGCAGGGATAAGTAAGTGCTAAGCAGGTTAAATTATATTGGTATTTAAAGCAATAGTTTTAATTATTTACTATCCTAATACAGTAGTAAAAAATTTAGTAAAATTGCTAGCTGGTGTGTACCTAATCCAGATGTAACAAATATTCGATTACCTACTTCGATGACGTGTAACTATAATCAGGTTCTATTTAATAATTCCAGTATCGCCGGTTTTGAATTTGATAAAATATCGTCTTTAATCGCTTGACATTTTTAGAGTTAACCATAACACCCAGCCATCGCCTGAAGATCAATAATATATGCCTTACGAGAAGGGAAAAGTGGTGTTACTATTACGACCTGCACCCGACACAGGCCTTGAGAGGACTGGCGCGGGTTAAGACAGAATATACGGCAGGACGCCGACAGATAAGGGTGTGACGACCCCGCAGGCCGTCACTTGGGCCGGGGCGGCCCGACGAATCCCCCACAGGAGAGACAGTGTAGAGGGACGGTGTGTACTGTCCTGACACACTAGGCCAGGGGTGCAAAGACCTAAAGCCCCTACGGCCAGTAGGAAAGTGCTTAGTGACCCTTAAGGGTTAGTAACACTAAGCACCACTTAGTCAACTGCTTGGCCGTAACTGTGTGGTGCACCACTAAGCACTACAGACTAAGCAAGGTACGAAGTACCTCCTGTCAGCTAGTATAGATAGTTATAGTTATGCCCACAACTACCGTGAGGGACTCTGGTTCCTCACGCTAGTATTCAATTATTCGTTTATGTTTTACTGTTCAGACTTACCTCTGTGCATTATAGTGACAGCGACTTACAGTGACATTAAACCCCCCGTCTAGGGGTGCTAGCTTAATAAGCCGTCTTCGGAACGCCCTTTACCTGTTGGTGTCCTGTTATATGTTCTGTCTTAACCCGCGCCAGTCCTCTCGAAGCCTGTGTCGGGTGCAGGTTGTAATAAAGGGGCGTTCCGAAGACGGCTTGTTGAGCTAGCACTCTTAGATAGGGGGTTTAATGTTACTGTAGGTCGCTGTCGTTATAATACACAGAGGTGAGTCTGAATAGTAGGATATAAATGAATAATTGAATACTAGTGTGAGGAACCAGAGTCCCTTACGGTGGTTATAGGCATAACTATAGCTACTTATACTAACTGACTGAGAGGTACTTTGTACCTTGCTTAGCGGTCTATTACTTAGTAGGGGACTGAGCACTCCGCTACTAAGCACCTCCTACTTAGAGGTCCCACAGATGCTCAGTAGGTGAGCACTCCTGCCAAGACTGAGCAACTGCTGGTTAGTTATAAGGGCTTCGGGTCTTTACACCCCTGGCCCAGTGCGCAGTACTGTGCGTACTGTCTTCCTGCACTGTTCCTTCTGCGGGGGATCCGTCGGGCCGCCCCGGCCCAAGTGACGGCCTGCAGGGTCGTCACAATACACTTTACAATTCCTACGGCTTTTAGTTATTAATTAAGGATATCCTATAAATACAAAAGTTGAAAAAGCTTATAACTGCTGTTTTGAAAGTTACGGCCTTCTTTAAGAAATCTAAGCTCTAACTAGTAATTCTACGTAACTACTAATAACAGCTTTATAACAAGAAGAAAGCCTTAAATAAGCTCAGTTATCACTCGGTAAGGTACGTAATTACAAGCTCTTAGCTCTGTTTCTGAAAGTAAGGAGGTACTTTAAGAATAAGCACGTAATCCAGTCTTTACTAACAATTACAAAATACCATAACACTAAGCTAAGGTTATCAGGTATCTCTTAAACTATAATTTCTGGCGTCTTGTAGACGTTTTTATAAAGGTTTTAAAGCCTGTTAGCGCAGTTTAGGAACGCTTAGAATCGGACCATCTATACGTTAGCCACACCATTAAGAACTGGCAATCGATCCAAGCTAAGTGGCAGCAGTTAAAACAGTCCTTAAAGTAGCCGGAGGTTAACTGGCACTAACTGTACCATATAATTACTGTAAGGTAACAGAAGCAGACTTTAGACCTCTACCTTATTACTTAAGCTTTTAAATCCTTCTCCCTGTAACAAGGCCTGTCAGAAAGCACTGCACTCTTAGAATCGGTGGAATTGATGGGGGTTGCAACTGTTTTATTATATTGCTTGTTCTGTAGCTCTCTGGAAAAGCTAGAGAGCCTTTCTTATAGTTTTATATAGTGGCAAGTCCTGTGGCAACAGCCACGCGTCTGTGACAACTATTTAAAATCCATAGATCTGGTTATTTCCAGACCCTTTATTTTCTAACAGGCCCTCTTTATCAGAACCCTTACACACGTAGAGGCCTTTCTGTAGCGATTTTATACTGCAGAGTCCTGGTTAAAAGTAATCTATTAGTTTTACCAGTTCAGAAACCGGGATAGAGTACACTTTAGAGTGAGTCACGTGGCAGACCAGGAGGCCAAACCTTACGATTTCTGGCTCCGGCACAGCATTATGGACTTAAAATTAGCCGTTCTGGCTAAGAGAGTCTTTTCTACTCTAGCTAATAGTGCCTTCAGAACGCTCCTTTTCTACAATAAGGTTTCTCCAGAGTAAAGTTGTAAGGTGGCTTCACCAAGAGAAATAATATCATCAGGGGCTTCAAATTAAAGTCACCGTGTTCCATTGATTGAACCTTGCAGAAGGAATCCTTCTGCGAAGGTCCGCGGCGCCGGATGCCAGTAGAGTACATGGCGATTGCGGAGCGATTCTCCGCTCAGGAGAATCCGGACGTCATTACCCTACGACCATCGGTCGTCAACTCCGGCGGTGCGCCCCGCTCAATCCATTCCATTAATGACAATCGCGTTCTGAGACAATAAGTAGCCGGCCAAAGCGTGGTTTTGATCGACCTGAATTTTAGTCGTAATTGTAAAGGGCTGAGGTAGTATATTGCAACTAGCTAAGCCGCGCGACGAAAACACGAAACGTGAGGAGAAAAGAAGAGAAGAGAGACCTGATAGGCGAAGCCCATCCCATTTACATGACGGTGTTGGTCTGATCAGAGGGTGACGGAAGGTTCTGGAGACACCAGTGCGTCGCCTGTGTCCTGTGGATTCATAACCTTAGTTACATCAAATGGAGGAAGCTACCGCTAAGGCTTGGTGCTGCAGCTCTTCCCCGTCTTAGGATTAACCAGGAATGCGAATTTTTACTATAACTACACGAATATACCGTGGGTTAATCTTGTGCTAATATTTTGTTAGCTCTTGAAGTTAGGGTCTATACCTGTGACAAGGGGCAACACAGTTAACACTCGACCGATACTAGCATAGGTCTGATATCGAGTAATGGCTGGGGTTGCGGCTTGGAACGAGATGTGGCCCTGTGGGCGCTGAACAAATCTATTCTGAATCGACAATAATTGACTATGGCCTCGAAGGTCCTTGTCCTTTGAGATGCAATCTTGGTTCTGATGAGCTATCTAAATACAATGATCCTCAGGGGTTCGCGTAGTCCTCGCTCCGATTCATTAATGCGGCGCGGACTTACAGCGACTCGTTGGCGCTGATGCCAGGGCACTATCGTTGGCGCTGATGCCAGGGCACTACGTGCCCTGACGGTCTGATGAAGCTCGGAACCATCCCTAAAGCCATCGTCATGGCCATTGTCATGGCTATGCGGCTTCCGCATGTGAATCTCCGTGCGGCTCTGCATGTGATGTTCTGGCTGGTGTTAGGGCACTGCGTGCCCCTGACGGTCTGATGGAGTTTGGAACCATTGTCAGAGCTATCGCCAGGCGACCTTTCAGGGGTGGAACCGGTCACGTGTGACAATACCCAAGATGGCTAAGCAGCCGGACGAATTACTTATAGCCACGATGCCTAAGTGATGGTGCACGCACTTTCCCGTGGCGTTATCGCCGGGAAACAGCGATTTCACTACCCTAAAATCGACAACACAAATTTCCCTTTCCTTCTTCGGGACTAAGTAGTTTCCCATCTTAGCCTGAGCCAAGCTGAGTCAGGCTGAGCGAGGGAGTCACAGTTCTGGGCTACCTCGGCTACAGTTGCCATGAATCTAAAATGGGGGTGGAGTTACGTGGACCCAGTTTTGGGACCTCTACCACTACCTAGCCGCGCTTCCCTTCATTCTAACTACAGGAGAGGAAAAACTACAATTTTAACACGTCGATAAATTATGTGTGTTATATAGTTGGATTCCGAAAGCATTACTTTAGACCTCTTCTAGTGTCTCTGAATATAATGCGCCTGTTACGGCCTGTCCTCAGTACACCGAGGTGAACAGAGGTGAAGACAGATCGTAGGCAACGACTGCCAAAGACGGAAGGGGCAAGATGACTGAATGCAGGCTAGCACAACTCTCGAGAGTGGTTCACTGTCAGCACGACGTAGTCCCAGAAGTTCCAAACAGTAGGACTCAATTGAACAATGAAGTTACTAGCGTGAGGAACCAAGAAGTTCCTCACTCCATCGTGGGCACGATGATGGTATCTATACTACTGCATCTGCAGGCGTGTCGTGCCTGTTCAGTCTGTTCTGTTCAGTGGGGTGCTGAACGAAAACCACTAAACACCTCCCTGTTCAGTGGAGGTGAATCCACACCACTGAACAGGTTTCTGGTTGGTCGGAGGGGCTTTAGGTCTTTGCACCCCTGGCCCAGTGTGTTCCCCCACACACTGTTACCTCGCACGATTCTCCTGCGGGGGATTGTTCGGCCCGTCATGCAGGTCGTCACAGCGCCTTAGGTCGAGTGGTCTACTTTTATCAAGTGAACAACTTATCATTATAGGCTACATAACAATAACTAAGCCTAATATAAAGAACAGAACCCTGAACAAGTGCCTACATACCCTGTAACGGCTGTTACAAGCAACTGTTCAAGTTGTCGAACAGCTGTAAACTTTAATCTGCTAGAAGCACAGGACACTGGATTTGGTGGAGTTGATGGGACTTGGAGCTGTTTTATTGCATTTCTTTTGCTCTGCGCGGCTCTCTGGCCCGCCACAAGCTCAGTCATTCGCGATGTGTGTCTCCCAGCCCTTACGGCTACCGTGGGACAGTACTTCTATCACTAGAGGGAAGAACCACTGAATTTCGACACCGCTTTCGGAGCTAACAGCATCAAACATCGATTTCTACCTTAAAAAACGGCTGGGAGCTCCGCACAGGGTACTCACAGAGATTATCGTCATGCAATTACCTACCATATACCATATCATCTTGATTAGAGGGACCAATAGTATCGCTCCTGTCCGAGATGCCAGCTGACGCCCAACGTGGCGCGGATTGGCCCATGTCATGTTCCAGACCAAGCCACAACTATGATACCCCGCCTCGAGATTTTCAAAAAAGACTCACCATGAGAAAATGAGCGATGAACCAGCATTACAAACGACAGAGATCATGGCGACGCATTCAAAGGCTCGGATCATCGAAGGCCAGCTTACAACCGTCTTCAGAGCGCCAGAGCACTGTTCATCAACCCGATTCTGGCCTTATGGCAGCGACAGCACGTTCCAAACCATGTTCGCCGGCATATTTGAGAAATACTGGTACTGTCCACCTCCCGGCCATCGATCCGAAGATGTCTCCAGCTGCATCCCAGCTACCATAACAACAGGAAGCAACATCTTCAACGGCCCCTTCTCACCGGGCCTCCACTGTCCCTACGGCTGGCACACGGCCATGACACTCCTGCAGGCCGAGCAGCAGTACATCATTTCAGGTTCAACCCTGACAACCACACCGTCTCGACTCTGGTATCACTACCCGCTTACCACCATGACGCGTGGGGAAAGCGCGGCGGTGTGCTGTCCCAGAGACTACACCTTTGACGTTAATGATGGCGCATTCTGCTTCTTAGATCGCACAACTGGGGCCCTTAGCGGCTTCCTCTGCTGGGGTGGGGTGATTACCGCCACCTCTCTTACGACTGTTGAGCTTGGCATCGCGTCTCCAAGCAAAACTTATGTTTTTGCGTACACTGGGACGGGAACAGTGACACACAGTCTGGTGAACACATTCGTCAATCCTGTCGCGAAGGTGTCGGCGTATCCCCTGATGTTGCTTTGTGGGTCTCATTCTAATTATCTCCCTATCGTGCAGGTGGGAACCACAGAGAAAATATGAGGTACCTACAACATAAAGATATCATTTGCTAAAAAGAACTCCACCGCAGGGCATGCTTCGGACTTACCCGCGTCGGCGACCTCGTCTACTACAAGTACAACAACAGCAACAGCAGCTGCACCGACCGGGCTAGGTTCTCAGGATGGAAGCTCGGAGAGTCTTTCCACAGGCGCCAAGATTGGAATAGGGGTTGCCGCTGGGGTTGCGGGTCTCCTAGGCCTCGCGCTAGCCGTGATAATCATCCATCTTCGAAGACAGAAGAAGGCAGCCCGAAAGATTGTCGCAGAGGAGACTATCGGGGACGGAAAACCAGAATTGGATGGTAGAGATACGGCTGCGATTGGTAGAGGGGTTTTGCATCCCCTTGTCAACGCTCCGGGGTTAATGGAGGTTGACGACGGAACACCCAGGGTTGAGTTATGGGGGAATTCCAGGGCGGAATTGGATGGGAGGTCTAGAATCTATTAATGTTTAGGTATTATGGGAAGCGCAAGTTGCTCAAGATCCTTCGAGTTCACACCCACGCCAAGAAGTCAGACACTCCCCCTACCTCTCCCCTCCCCCTTCAAATACCCCTTAACCATCCCAAATATCAAAAATCTTCCCATGCTTAACCCCACCTTCCTCCTTGTCCCCTCATACACTAACCCAGCCTTCCTCAACACCATTTGACTCGCCTCATCAATCCCATACACCGACGCTTCTAACCTCTGCACCTTCCCCGTCGAAAACTCTCCAGCCCCCATCTCGAAAAGCCCATCGCGGCATCATGATCCCCTGACCCCAAGACTTCTCGCAGAGCTAGTACCCCAGTTTAGCAGCGAGATTCGTCTCCGCCGAGGGGGCGGAGAGCTGATGAATTGGCTGGTGTCGGGGGTGCAGATTGCACTGGTGACATTAGTATTAACCGTTATAGGAAGGGGAAAAGGGGAGAGCGGACGTATAGCTTATAGGCTTTTCACCCACAGAGACCCTTTTGTACCGCTCCTCGGCATCGGCAAGGGTAAAAGGGGAGGAAAAGTAAGGACGGAGGCGACGGGCCACATTGGGGTTGTTAGTGTGGTGCGCGACGGCGGGGATGTCAGAGATGTAAGTCAGACCCCCTATATTTCGCACACTCCTATCTCCACACACTATCTAGATCCTTAGCACAAAACAGATCACCAAACTTCCAACCACCACAACTTTATCTACAGACCAGATGTAAACACACAGTCTTCTATTTCCAAATCCCCCGTTTCTGATGTTTCTAACGATATATTCACATCACGGCCGGCCTCGGCCTAAGCCGTACGTACGGAAGAAATAGTGGAGAATGACGAATTCGGATCCAGGTACACCTTCCGCTTCTTAGAAACCGTAATCAACGTTAAGGTCCACTCCAGAGACTCTACCGTTCGTTTAGTTACAACTAGTTTAAAGGACTGCTAATTAAAAGCCTTCTTTACCTTCCTAAAGAATAACCAGTCACGTAACGTAACCTTAATCTTAATTATAAATAGTCTTACCTGATTCCTTAATATAAAGCTCTCCTAAAAAGTCTCCTAAGCCGTAACTATACTGTTATCAAGATCTAAAATAGGCTCTTAAAAGCTCTAGACCTCTAGGGAGTCGTTTAGAAGCGATATAAGGTCGTTAGTGCTACTATTCGTAAGGAGATATCTTAACCCTAGGGGTTTAGCGATATTAACTAACTATAAGCTAAAAGCTTTTTACTTAACCTTAATATTTAACTTTATAAGCGCTTTAAACCTTACCTAATCGTACATTATCAAGAAAGCTTACTTACTTATAACTATATCCTTATAATAACTGCTTTTTAAAACCTTTAAGATCTTAAAACAGTAATACTGCTTTAAAAAGCTAAAGATCGAGAGATCTAAGGGTTAAAGCACGTAAAAGGTATAAGTAAGAAGATAAAAAAGGTAAACGTTATTTTTAAAAGTCTAAGCGTATTTAAGGGTTTAAGGGTAATTAAGGGTAAGAATATTTCGGTAAACTAAATATACTCTATATCGTTATTAATTTAACCGTTCTCCGTTACATAGAACCTTTAATCTCTAAAAGCCTTTAAATTAGTAAGAAACTATTATTATTAAATACTTATACCCTTAAAGATAATTAAGGGGGAGAGGTTCCAGTTAAAGGTAAAGATACACTTAATAATTAAAGTTTAAATTTAACTGTTACGGGCTTTACGTTATAAATTCCTATACTTACAGTACCTAAGGATTAATGTTGGGTTTTCACAACCCTAACCCGGCTAGTGTGGCTGGAATAGTGTGGCTAGATCCACGCAGCCGCTCTGCAGCTGGCTCCGTGGATCTGTAGAGCCAAGAACGCTAGACTCCACTGCCAACCTCGTATTCAGCTAGCTAACCTCGCTTCGCAGAAGCGAGTGTGGCCAATGCACTTCGTGCACTGGCCACCCTCACGGCTATAATAACACGGCTTCCGCTCTTGAAGATAGAAATAATTCATCACCTTCAACACACACTGCTTTCTAATGCCTTAACTCCTTTTGCATTTTAACAAGTTTCTACTTTAAAGTCAGTTTATAATAACTTATACCTCTGTAACTAACTTTTCCAAGATACCTTTAAGGATTAAGTATATTATATCTTAAGGTTTATTCTCTTCTTTTTTCTTATCTCTTATATCACACTTATTTATTTAAGTATAATCTTCTTTATTACTTACTATTCTAATATAAATATCTCCTAAGTTAAACCTAACGTGTTTTCCTCTGTTTAAAACTGGCTTTTAACTAACTTACTTTAATAATAAGTATTAATATACTATATAACCTTTCTTATCGTAATTAAAGCATTAGATTTAAGATATATCCTTAAGTGGCTTTTACTGCTGTTATCGTTAAAGCTTATCGTAATTAAGCTGACTTTAGCGGTTTACTATCCTAATATCCATTAATCTTAGATAATAACTTATCGCGGTTAACTAATTCCACTTTTTTTACTTATTTAGTTAATAGGGTATTTGTTCTTTTTAAAAGTTCCTTTAATAATAGTAATTATAATACTAATTATTAGCCTTGATAACCATCCCAACTAACTTTTAAAGATAATCTAGTTAGTCTTTTTAATAAAGGTCTCCAGTAACGTGTTCCTTTAGTCTGCTTTAAAATAATACTACTAAAGTTTCTTAACCGAGCTTAGTTTTCGCAGCTTTTAGCTTAAAGTATATAGAGAACTTAAGGATTAAGGACATTTACCTTAACATTATAAAGCGTTATTTAACCCACCTTAAGGCATTTAGTTCTCTAAACTCCGTTGAAAGTTATTTAATAAAGACATTAAAATCGTTAAAGATAACTTAAGTTTCTAAAGCTTCCTTACACGCTCTATTTACAGAGAAGTTATTAATTATTTTTACATAAGGTTTATATTAGCAAGCTACTACTCTATCTAGTTAAGCTTTAATAAACTTAACCTTTCCTTCTTCCTTAAAGAACTGCTTATTATAATAGGTAATATAACTTTAAAACTAGGTTATTTAAGACTTTAGTTACGTAAAGTCTCCCTTAAAGCGTAAAGGTAAGGGAAGTTTTACTTATTTTTTCTATAAGCCCTTAAGGTTAGTATTCTTTAACTTAATAATGTTAAGTTAAGTTTAAAGTTTCTTAATAAAACTAATACAGCTCTTAATATCTTTAAGGAAAGCCTTATTAAGTTTTTCAACCAGTCCTTACTAATTAAGGTTTAACTCCTTAAAGCGTGTAGTTAACTTATTAATAATAGGAAGTTAAGGCTAAGTTTATATTTCTTTAAGCTTTTTACCTTTCCTAAAGGTTGATATACTAGTAATAAGAGAGGGGTAGTGTTTAGGAGTTTAATAAATAGCGTTTAGAACTGTAATGTTAATATTTTATTATAACTTACATTTAACATAAGCCTTAAAAGGACTAATACAGGTTAAGATAAAACATATAGTAAGACGCTAACAGGTAAAAGGGCGCTCTAAAGACAGCTTATTAAGCTAACACTCCTAAATAGGGGTTTAATATTGCTATAAGTTGTTATCACTATAATGTATAAAGGTAAGTTTAAATAGTAAGATATAAAATGAATTATTAAATACTAGTGTAAGGAACTGGAGTCCCTTACAGTAATTATAAACATAATTATAACTATTTATACTAATTAACTAAGAGGTACCTTATACTTTACTTAGTAAGGTCTTACTTAGTTAGGGACTAAGCACCTTATCACTAAACACCTCCTGCTTAGTAACCTTACGGATGCTTAGTAGGTGAGCACGTTTACCAAGACTGAGCAGACACTGACTGGTTATAGGGGCTTTAGGTCTTTACACTCCTGGCCCAGTGCGCAGTACCGTATGTACTGCCTTCCTACACTATTCCTTCTACGGGGAATTTGTTAGGCCGCTCTGGCCCAGGTGACGGCCTGCAGGGTCGTCACAGCCACACCTTTAAGTAGTAGTAAAGCTCTATAAGAAAGTAGGAAAACCTATAGGAAACATACACCACCACGGCATATTCCACTTTAGATATAATAAGCTATATCTAAAAGAGTAACTAGAGTAAGTAGTATAGGGATTCTTGGCATTTAGGTAAGGGGCTTCCATGGGAAATATGTATATAACTAGGTGCTTCCCACTGTCTCTCTAATTAAAAGAAATACAGCATTTTGTACACTTAAATGTTTTACTTCCCTAGCTCCCTGACTTCAACACTAGGTTATAACAATTTATTAAGTAACAAGACTTTTATTAAGGGACTATAAGAGCCGTCTAAGCTAAAGTAAGTCTAAAAATTTGTCCGGGCTATAGTTACTTTAACAACATAATATAATAATAGGCTGAATTTTAAAACCGGTCTATTACATATTACAGTCGGTTTCCCTCACTACGTAGTTACTGATTTCTTATTTTACTTAAGCGTTACCGTTAGATAGTTAGATTTTAAGAATGCTTAAGTTTAAGGTATATATTTCTAACTATATAGGAAACTATCTATGCTGTCGAAGCTGTGTACCCTCGCGCCGTGCCTAGCCTGCTCAGTTAGTTAAGCCTTAGACTCTACTAAGCACTTTCTTCTGCTTAATGGTCTTGACAGGTGGCCAAGGGCAAGATAACGGTGGAATACGTGCCATCTAGCGAGAACGTAGCAGACGGGCTAACGATAGCTCTCGAGAAGACAAAATACTAGAGTTATATAAAGATGCTTCGGGTAATGGTAGTTGAATTGCTGTTTTTTTTTTATCGCGAGGGGGAGGGTTAGATTATGTGGATATTTGCGTATATGCCCATAAAGAGCTGTCGCTTAGGAAAAAGGAGAAGACTTAAAGACTGTTAATTCTAGCCTAGCAAGGAAGATTCTAGTTCTTTAAATAGAAGATAAAGATAAAGGCAGGATATTATATATTTAGATTACGATCAGCTAGACTCCTGGCACTCCAGAACTAAGTACTCTGATCATTTTACGCTAACGCAGTACACACAGATCTCGGAACCTTTTTAACACTATTACGGCTTAGGTTATAACAGATGCATTAAGGAGTGTCAAGTAAGTAAGACTATTAAGTTTGATTCCAGATCATATGGCCTGCGTTATTTCATCACGCTTTACCGACCCGTTTTAACGTTATGTATCCCATTAATCATGTAAGTTACGATATGGTTATATACACTTTATAAGAATTCGTCCACGGATCGGAGTGCTAACTCCAAAACCTGCTGCTGCGTATTCAGCGATACGGACAGAGCTTTATGTCATGACCCAGGTCACGACATTGGGCCCTGGGTGCCCCAGGCACCCAGGACAAGCCAATCATTACGAGCCAACCCTACTAAGGGAGCACAGCCAATTAGATTGGACCCGGCCGAGGGCCGGGACTAAATCGCTCGGGATATCGGACCCGGTGAAGTCTCAGGTCCAGGCAGACAGCTCTTACAGCATAGATAGTTACTTATATAGATGGGTAGACTTGCGCCCTTAAGTGAGGAACTGTTCTTGTTCCTTACGCAAGCAATATTATGTTCACGTCTATAATCTTACAAGCACCTTCTTCAAGCTCTTTGTTGAATACCCTGTTAAGACAGTAAACGCCCTGTCTAAACCGCTGCGTTAACCTTTGTTCCCCCACTATTAATAACCCTGCGGTGTACTGCCTTGCAGTCTGACCCACCTTGGGTGCAGGTTGTAATAATTAACGTACAATTCGATAAATTAACACGGATACGTCCGAACCTTTACATATACTCTAAGAGATAAACTTGAAAAGAAAGTATACAGCTTAGGTTAAAGTAATAATAGCTTAAAACTATATACGATAATAATAACTTACTAAGAGTAGTATTCGCTAAATATAAATACTATTACACCTAAATAACTATCCCAAAACGGCTAATATTAAATTACGTATCTTTTTCCTTTATATTTAGTTATAAACTCGTTAAACCAGGCTTTTATTCTCCCTACTATTATTTCAATCCTTCTACTATATATAAAACGCGGCCGTTAACGGCCCGCGTTCGTCACCTTTACTACCGTCTCTATAATCCTAGTCATTATAAACTGTTATAGAAATAGTATCGCTAACGAAGACGCCCTTATCCCAGGGCAGGCTGCGCTAATGTCGGATACATAAAACGGGCAGCGTAAAGAAGGCGGCAGCCGAGGCTGCGACTATAAGTAAGTTGGGGATATATAGGAACTAGGACGCAGGCCCGTCAGGTAGTTTGGGGAAACAGTCGGGCGACCAGACTTCGCGCGGTACAATCCCTGTCAAAAAGTCTGTATACACAGGCCACTTTCAACCTAAATTTCGCGACGTGTCGCAACTACCCCCATTTTTCTTCTACCTACCATTATTCGCTATGGCTCTCAATTCCAGAGCTTTTGGCACTGAAATAGCCGGATATTGCAGCCCTAACCAGGAGTTATCAAAAGAAGCTTATTCTTCCATTATCTCAGCTGTATTAGCCGGTACACTAAAGAGCTAAGTCGCGTGTGATTATTATGTCTATCGTAACACTATTAATATAACCTTTAAACGTTTACAACACTACCAATCCTTAAATTCTTTGCCTAAAAGTGGCTACCTTACGAAATTCAGTAATATAGATAAACGTAAGATTATTCGTTATATCCGTCAGGATCTAAAAATCAAGTGGAAAACACTTCACTGTCTAATACACTAAAATAGCATCAATATCTCTTTCAGCACACTCTAGCATATTATTTAGGCTTTTAAGTTAAAGCATTAACGTTCCTCTAAAAGGCTAAAGCTTAATGAAGATTCTACACGCTGTCAATATACTTATTATCGTACTTAGAAGCTGCGAGAGTAAAAGCTTATTAAGGCAATTCATACCAATAAATGCTCTATCTAAAATAATCCGAATAAAGGCTTTAAATGGGTTTTCCAATTCGGCTATAAGAAGTTTAATTGCCAATTCGTTAACCAGACCTAATAACCTGCTTCTCTTTTATTTATAATGTAAGTAGCTATCTGGAAGGGTGGGAAGTCTAAGCTTATCTTTATAAAGAGGGATAAGGACTCTTTAAAGCAGGGATATAACTCTTTTAGTTATATTTAAGCACTGGAAGAAAGCCTACTCCCTACGTTAAACTCTAGCAGAGCTAATTAGAGGTTATTTTAACAGGATAATTGTTGAAATGCAAAAGGGGTCAAGGCATTGGAAAGCAGTGTGTGTTGAAGGTGATTAATTATTTCTATCTTCGAGGGTGGAAGCCGTGTTATTATAGCCGTGAGGGTGGCCAGTGCACGGAGTGCATTGGCCACACTCGCTTCTGCGAAGCGAGGTTAGCTGACTGAATACGAGGTTGGCAGGGGAGTCTGGCGTTCTTGGCTGTGCAGATCCACGGATGCAGCTGCGGAGCGGCTGCGTGGATCCAGCCACCCTGTTCTAACCACACTGGCCGGGTTAGGGTTGTAAAAACCCAACAATAATATATTTATCCATCGTTCTAGGGACTTTTTAAGCTATTTAATAAGCTATAGGATTATACCTATTAACTAGTTACCTTACAGCTTAGACTTAAACCTGATTAAGTATATTTAAAAGCGTTTAAAAGAGCTGGTATATTAATTACATCCTGAATTTAAAGATATAAAGGAGAATAAAGCAGATAAAGAGCTTACAAAAGCGTGGATTAAAGAGGTGTAGGATACTATAGATACAGACTTTATTAGGGGCCTTTTTGATTCAATTCCTCGTTGGCGGCTTGCGGTACGCAGGGCTGGAGGCTGGTATACTAAATATTAAATGGCATCTTCTTAGCTTTCTTTTAATACTACTTTCACTTTGATTACTAGAATAATGGCTGAGAAATATATGTTAGAAGAATGGGTGTTGGGAGGGGGGAAGTTGGTGGGGTGGCCTGTGCACACAGACTTTTTAAGACCCACTGTACAATGGGAGCTAAAAAGTGTCGGCCCCCCTTGCGCCCCAACTATTCCATTTTTAGATACCCCGCTAACCTAACACCCCTCTTCCATTCTTTAATTTCTAGACCGCTTTTTTATCCTTTTAACATCTTTTTTTTGCTTATTACTTCTGTGATCAGTTATAGCTCGAAAGGAACTTTCTAATACTCAGAGGGCTTTTATCTATAGCCTATATATTACAAGTCTTTTAAAAAAGTTAATTTCAGCATAGATTGGAACCTTACTTATAACCGTAAGACGAACCATCTAACTAATTAAGCGGAATATCCACGATAGAGCTGAAAACCCATACTAATCTGCACTATAAACAGTGCGATTATATAAGCTTAACGATAAAGCTAAACGATAACTTATTTGTAAAGTAATAGCTAAGAGAAAAGCTACACTTACAAAACTTATAACGCTATCGAAATCCAATAAGTCCCTGAATCGTAAGACAGTATAAGTAATCCTAAAAGCGGCTAATAAAGCCCGTCGTTACGCCTGTAGGAAGCCGTAGATCTTAGATATTAATAAGAGAAAACGTCTAATCTTCCAGTAAAGGAATAAATATACACCTTAGGTCTTAATCTACTAATCGGATAAGGCTTACTTTAAAGTAGGTAAGGATAGCTGTTCCGTTTATGTAACGCGCTTTCCTGGAGAAAAATACCTCCCAGAGTGTTTATAATTAATATTTAAAAGCGGAAAAACTAAAGTTAGTGTTTAAGGTTATTTCTGTAAGCTATATTATAGGCTTATAGTTATACTACCATAAGGAACACAATTTAACAGGTAAAAATATACAGATTAGATCTTTCTTTCTTATTTTCTACCTTTCTATAATAAGATAAGGGTTATATATAGTTATAGTGTAATGCTTTAAGAGGATAAGGCATCTTATCATTATAGTAGCTTTATTAGGTTAGTTAAGAAGGCAGTAGAGATTAGGGTATTAGAATAGCTACTATAATCTCCAGATCTAAGCCCAATTGAGAATATCTAGCACTATATGAAGGTTCGGATCGGTGTTAGGAGGTACAGGATTAAAAACGTTCAACAAATGGCAGAGGCAATAAGGGAGGCCTAGGGATAAATTCCAGTCAAGGTGTTCGTGAAACTGGCTAACTCTATGCCAAAACGGATGGACCTACTCAGGCAGTCGAAGGGTGGCCCTATTAAATATTGATAGATCTATGCATGTTTTTAATTTGAAGTTGTTTGGTTGTGTTTTCGTGGAGTTACGCGTGTTCAAAGTAGGTGGGGTGGTGCTAGCGGGGGGGCCGAGACTTTTTGGCCCCCATTGTACGAGTAAACACCCCGCCAGTGCGATAAGGACCGCCGCGTACAGTGCGATATTGGCGGCCGTCCACAGCCGTTTTTGCCGCAAATCGGAGACGCTAAGTAACCCTAGGTAACCCTAAGTAGACCTCACACCCTTTTCCATCTCCGTCACAAACTCAAACGTCAACAAACTCAACATGCTCCTCCAACCCTCCCACATCGCATCTCCAAACTTTGAGAACTCGCACAACAACGGCTACTTCGGCATTCCATGTAACGTGCTCACCAAGCTTGTATCGCACTAGCAGAGCGATCACTTATGGCGCAAATGGGAAAGCGCGCTGAACTCAATACCCTAGTACACGATCAATATCACCGATGAAGACCACGACCACGACTTGTACACAGTCCACTTCCTCACCCTCTTCTCCAGCAACCCCTTGGCCATCCCGATGGTGCTTCTGCATGGCTGGCCGGGCTCCGTCGTCGAGTTCCTGCCCCTCTTGCAACATGTCCGCTTCCAGTACTGCACACCCGAAGCGTTCCATACCATATCATCGTCCCGCACTTCATCGGATATGGCTTCTCCTCTCCGCCACCGCTCGATCGCAATTTCACGCATGTGGACAATGCTCGGCTCGTGACCGGATCTGGGCAGCGTAGCCCATCCACCCCGCGTGGCGCGGAACCGTGTCGGCATAGCGTTGGGACTGGTACGCATCTCGGATGGTCAGCTGCCACAACAGGGTGCAAAGGTGACAGCCCCCGGCGGCGGAATCCTCGAGGGCCAGCCCAATGGACGCATGGGCGAGGGTGACGGTCGGGGTCGTGTCTCCCGTGGACTCGATTTCCACCGTCCGAACATGGCCCTGGGTCGGGATGCAGGTCGCGCAGAGCTGGTAGGGCGCAACCCCCAGGTCTGCGGCCTCACTGCAGGCCTCACCCGTGAGCGGGACGAAGTCTTGAGCCCAGTACCACGGCTGTCTAAGTGTTGAACGAGATGGACACTTGTGGCACGGCACGTGGCCAATCGCTTAGATCCCCCTACTGTAACTAGCGTTCCAGGGCGTTAAAGCGCCCTGGGAGGGGGTCTCTGGCGCCCTCCCGTCTCTGGCGGTTCCACCGATCTCGCTCCTCTTGGACACTCAATTCTACGCTCGATATTGCCCAATCTGTGGGGTCCAGTTCAACACTAGGCCGTCGCGCCCTGAGGGTGCCCCCGCAAGACATATCCGGACGCAACGAGGGATTCCGCGCATGTCGGTGGGCGAGCCAGTATATGGGAGAGTTGGAAACCATGATTCGACTGGATTTTGGTATGGAAGAAGACGAAGGTTGCAACTGGACGAGCGACGAGGGGAGGGATGTGGGTCTAACAACTTCGGAGGAGGAGGGAAGGTGTCGAATTGGTTTCTGTTTACCTCTTTGCCATGGGAAACAAGGGAGGCGCGCTGGTGCATCATGCAGGACCTACCGAGCTAGTCTTTAGGGACGACGTAGACATCGGTGCAAGCCGTCGAAGGAACGCCGGCTGGACTTTTTCAGGTTTCGGTTTTGCACGATGTGGCTCTCCAATGAAGTGATCAACCGCGGCACCTGCGATACCTCGTAATACAGACCCGAGAAGTGGTGTCATGGCCGCCGCAAAGGCTATGCAACAGGGAAAGGATACCAGTGGGGAAGAGCTCCGCACAGAAACTGCACCAGTACCGTAGCAGGAAGAAGCAAAGCAAAGAATTTGTTTATATGCGGCAGCCAGAGGGGGCTGATAGAGAGGCCAATAGAAGAGGGGAAGAAAACACGCATCAGGGAATTAAAACCTTCACTCTCCAACTTTCCCTCCAAAGGTCTAAAGTGCCTAGTCTCCAGTTTCAGCCCTTGCAAGCATCTAGTCAAATACAACCTAGGTACCCTCCAGATCACCATGTCGGGTAAGCCAGTCAAGCAAGCGCTCCGTTAACATGCTACGCCTGCTAACCAAGATGCCTCTCAGCCCTCGTTAGTGAATGGTCCGGGTACTTTACCTACCCCGACGCCACCAAGCGCGACTGGAGCTTCAAGATTAACAAAACGCCAACGACACCGTCTTCATCGCCAGCGGATCCAAGTCGCATGGTGACTTTGACTTCGTCGCAGGCCAGGTCATCTCCTCAGGCGGAGGAAACAGCGTCACGTTCGCCCAGATCTACAAGTCCGTATAGGCGGGCCAGGTGTGGACCTACCACGGCACCCTCTCGGCCGACGGAAGCACCATAAGCGGCAAGTGGTACGATTCCCCCGCCGACGGACGCAACCGCGTCGGCACCTGGAACGTCCTGCGCGGTCCCGCCTCGCCCCTGTCCAGCAGCTGGAAGGGTACGTACTCGTATCCCAACGGGTCCACCAAGGACTTCAGCATCACGGTTCCAGCCTTCGCTGTCGGCGCCAAGTTTAATAGCACCGGTAACGACAGCTCAGCCTTTACCATCCACGGCACCGGGGTGGCCAACGTGAGGTCGGCCAAGGGCGGCTTCTCGTGGATCCAGACGTACAATTCGCAGTGGCAAAGTCAGGTCTGATTTTAGGATGGGGTGCTGAATAAGGGTGGGAACAAGATAAACGGGAGCTGGCACGATTCGGCCAATAATGGCAGGCAGAGGCTTACAGGCTTTGTTTTAAAGCGCGCTTAATACTCGGCTTTATTACAAGTGGATACTTAATCTTATTTACCACATCAGCCACTTTGAAGCTATCTAACGGTGATTCTCGGGTGGAACAAGAAAACGGTATTTACGTGGCGAGGGAAACTGACCGTTATATGCAATGGACCGGTCCTAAAACTTGGCCCATCCTTGCAAATGTAGTCATAGTAACTATAGCCGGGACAAGTTTCCGGACTCACTTCGGCTCAGGCGGCCTCAGTACGGCTCACCCTAGCTCAGGATTTGCTCCTAATACGGACTTGGACAGAAAAAAATGTCGGGTGAGACTATAGAGGTATGCAAACCTCGATTTACGCTGCCATCAACAAAATCCAGGCCTTCGCCACAACCCACGAGGTGTACCTCCGCCAGCTGCTCGATTCTGCCGAAAATTACCAGGACTCTGATTATGACCATGCCAAGCACCTTATGGCCATCCGGGACGGCAAGAGGCTGGTCGCGCACGCCAAAGTCTGGGCGCGCATCCTGCACAAGCAGATCGGCTACGCCATGGCCTCGATTAGTGCCATGGCCTCGATTAGTGCCATGGCCTCGATTAGTGCCATGGCCTCGATTAGTGCCATGGCCTCGATTAGTGCCATGGCCAATCGCCTGTTAATCGTGAAAGGGCAGCTGAACCAGCAGCTGGTGCTACTTCAGGATAAGCTGCGTTCACTCGAGGAGCAGATCAAGGCCCTGAATGAGACCAAGGCTAAAGCGGACGCCATGTTTTGGGATTCCATCCGGGTGATACTCCCGGGTTTTGGGCTTGCCGCTATTGGTGCATCAATAGGCGTTGGGGCGGTAACCCTCAAAAGCGTCGGTGGACCGCTGTTCGTCGGTGGACTTGTCACGGCATGCCACCAATCATCCGAGGAGGCGGTCGAGATCTCAAACAGCGAGAGCGAGGTACAGCGTGTGGTACAGGCCATCGTGGAAACCAAAGCTGTGGCGGACGGATTTTGGGACCACATCAAGATGTTTGAAACCCTGAAAAAGTTCTGGGGCAGTATATTACATGCCGGGGAGAGCTTGAAGGATATGGACGAGGACACGGCAGCGAAGCTCGGCGCCAGCATTCTGGGAGAATCCATCTCCATCCAGGCGGCCCTCGACACCACGCGGAAGGTGAAAAACGGGTCTCAAATGTACCTTAGCGTGCTGAATAGGGTTGGCATCATGTTGTCTGAGGACTCGGATGAGGAGGGTCAGGACTGGGAGTAAGAGGGTTCTTATTTTGCGACCTCGCGGTCGCAGCCCTAACTGACATGGGCCCTGCACACATGTTGGTGGCTCCTGAAGCTATTTCGCCCCCACCAACCTCAAATAGTAGCCCTTGGCACCACATTCCTGAGAATCTCTCGGCTTTGCGTGTCAGATCTCCTTCGCATAGGTTAGCATCCGCCATGAAAATAGCAGCAATGACAACGCCTCCAAGAACAAGCTCGAACGGTGAAGGACCACATCAGGATCCATTTCGAAGTTCCACCCACGGCTGCGAAATTTCTCCACGAGCAGCATATTTCTCACTTGCCTGCGTCTCATTAGCAATTGTCTACAGATAGACATAATAAGCTTACCAATAAGCGACACAGGATACATTGGGAACGATCAGTTTCACCGCCGGATTCAGATGAAAGGCTTCCGAACTCACTAAAACTGCATCAATGCCTTGTTTTGCCCTCTCAAAATCGAGAGGCTCTTTCTTGCCGTTGTCGTCGTCTCCAAAACGAATGATAAAATGCCGATATATAGCAGCTACCGCATTCCAGCGTGTTGCTTTGAGGAGTGCCGTTGCAATGTCGGGTGAGGGGCCGTCAAAGGGAAATGGGCGGCGCTTCGGTGTCAAGTGCTTGAGAAGGACTTCCAGTTCCTGTTCCTTGAGAGCCGTTGCTACCTTGTTTAAGTGACCGCATAGCCGGGCAGAACTGAGAAACTACCTTGCTCAACTGCCAATCGAGGAAGGGGGGTGGGGGTCGAAATCTGGGCCTCTGTGAGAGTCCTGTGGTGAGGTAATACAGAACAAATCTCACTATTCGTGTTAGCAAAACCCCATACAGCGTCAAGTCTTTCATACCTCTCCATGATTGCGCAACTCCAGGATGCCATCCTGGATAAGTTTTCCTCTCGATCCTCGTGTCGTTTTGGGGGCAGCGGGTTATATTTCAAGATTCCCGCGACGATAGCGATGGTCTTCCCACTCCCATACACATCTCCCAGCAACCCCAGATATGATGCCATGAGAAGGTAAGCGCGAATATGATCTCGCGTTTCCCCGTAATTCTCTTTCATAAGATTAGCGCCTTCGGTGTCGCCCCAAGCCGAAGCGTCTCGTGCATGGTCGACAACAACAGTGGACACTCCTCAGCCGTCCGCGCCACGTTGAAACCCAAACCTTGGCTTGCGATCTCGTCGCGTATCCGATCTGCCAACCCGGCGTAGTTTGTTATCCGAGCAAGAGTAGTATACGCTGTCGAGACGAGAGTAACCTGCCCCATCGCCATAGAATTGCCACGCCGGGCAATGTCCTTGCCATCAAGACCGCGCTTCACGAATAACGCCTCTCTCGCCTGTGCCAAAACGCTTGACGACTCGGCACCCCCTTTCTCTTCATACCGATCGAATGCAGCAACCACCCTAGTTCTCGCCTCCGACCCCTCACAACGCCAAGGCATCGCCTCGGCCACTGCGGACTAAACCGGGTGATACCATTCCACGAAAACCCAAAGATCTTTCCACAACCCCGTCTCCACCGAAAGGGGGCTTTGTGGTCCCCAGATCGCTCGACACATCGATACCCCTCTCGCTTCCTTCAGCAGCATCCACAAATCCACCTCCTTCCCTCCCATCCCAATCATCTCAGCGCGCCATCTCTTCAAAAACGGCTCCCACGCCGCCATAAAATCATTAATAATCCCATCGTGCTTCACACCTAACACGAGATGCGTAAAATGATCCTCAAGGAAGTCATTTCGGAATCCCGTCCCACCGTCGTTGCCAAGGAGCTTGCTCAGTATTCCGCCACCTAGATTGCCCATGCTGACGATGAAGAAGAAGGGAATGAAGGTAAAGTCCCGAAAGCGAGATTTGGCATGGATTTGAAGGGTTACCATCGGCGAGGTGACGACGTAGGCTTTGAAGATGCCGAAGAGGAGGGAGGCGGTGAAGATGCCGTGCGGAGTGGTGTCGAGGTTGGCGAGGGCGAGGTGTTCTAAGGTGTGAGTTCCGTGCCGGATGAGTAGAGAAAGGGGGACCCGGATAGTAGGGGGCTCAGGTGTTACGAAGTAAGACAGGTATTATAATAGTGGTTCGTTATAAGGAGGAGAGAGCCCTCGACTTGGCTGCTTGAGGTTCTCATCCGCAAGTTGGCTAAATCTGGAAATGATGGGCGATACTCTTTTGCCCGTTGGTATCCGTGCCCCATTGTGTTTCAAGTGATGCAGACCCCCCGAATCATATCTGTCCTTGTCAAGAGGAAAGACCTCTCTATGATCTTTAAAGGCAGAAAATAAAAAATCCGCCCCTTCTAAGCGAATCAATTTGGGTTATGCTGCTTGGAGTCCACCCAAAGAGCCTTAGGTACTTTTGAGGTGTTACTTAGGTTTGCCGACTCTGATGCGTGCAGGTGATGAGACTTGGTTGGGTGCATTAGTTTCTAAGGCCGGCGTTGATTGGATGATGCTGAAGGATCGGAAGATGATGGAATCTTCTGCCTCAGGCACCAAAGGAATGCGGGGACAGCTTCTCCTCTGTCACGACCATTTGGAATTGTGAAGCCCGAAGAGAGGAGAACAGATAACTTTTGCCCAAGTACTCTTTGACTCACAATACCTTAATTTTTCTAAGAAAATCTTTTCTAAGATGCTTTGCAAGATATGTCAGACCCTGCTATTCCGAGGGCTTGTCAAAGGCGAGTATGATAAAAGGCTCACGTATCATACCACGCTTGAATCTTTCACCACCGCTGCCAACAATGGATGTTACATCTGCCAACCCCTTCTCCGTGTCTCTTCTGGGGAGGTCAGCGACATCAAGAATCGGTTGGGATGGCCACAGACCTTTTATTTCTGCCACGACATGGTGGAGGGGCTCAAGCTGCGTATCCAGTGGTCTCAGATACCGCATTCGCACCCATATCCCCGCATTATTAGGTTCGAGCCCACTCCGGCCAACGTTGAGCTGACACCGGATACCATGGCGAGATCTCAGTCCGGATTGCCGACGGACGCCATAACGCTCGCAGCAACTCGGTGGATCACGACCTGCTTAGAGAAACACTCATGCATAAACAATGAACCCCCAGCATCATATCCCACACGCCTACTCCAAATCGATGCATCGACCATAAGGCTTGTCTGCACTGCCGAGGAAGACCCTGTCGGCCCGTACGCCGCGCTAAGCTATTGCTGGGGCCCGAATCCTCAATTCCTCCGTCTCACGACTTCCAACGAGGAACAGTTTCGTCGCGGCATCCCTCTCAACGACCTCCCCGTTGCATTTCAAGAGGCTATCGATCTCCTCAGGAGCCTTTCCTTTCGTCTGCTCTGGATTGATGCTCTGTGCATCATCCAGGACAGCAACGACGATTGGCTCCACGAGTCGGCAAGGATGTACCAGGTGTACAGCGAATGTCAACTGAACCTCTCCTTGAGCCGCTCCGAAAGCCCTAACGAGAGCTGCCTTTCAGGCTGGATCCCGGATGAGATACAGAGCTTCCCCCTTGACACCGCCTCTTTTCATCATGATTCCAACCCCAAGCCACCTATAGCTGGCCGAAAATTTCTAGTGCATCCTCAAAACAACAACGACGCGCTCAACAAACAACCCCTCGAACAGCGCGCCTGGGCGTTTCAAGAAAGACTACTTGCATCTCGGGTGTTAAGCTTTGGCCGTGGAGAGATGTTTTGGAGCTGCGCGCATCTTCCCATGGCGTCGGAAACGTTCCCGGACGGCTGCCAACTCGGCCGTTCCGACTCTGATCTGCTCACTGAAACGCTTACTCAATTTTGGCAACCATCACGATCCTCCATGGACTCCATGAGAGCAATTCCGGCGGAGGAGAAACTGAACGTGTGGGGAAAAGCTGTGAGAAGCTACCGAGCTCGCCAACTGACATACCCCGAGCGAGACAGCCTGGTGGCCATTGCGGCCATAGCAAGGGCGTTGACCCCGCCGGACGATCCCTACATCGCCGGCCACTTTCGGAGCACCCTGCCCCGCAGCCTGACTTGGGTGTCTACCTCTAGCTGGGAAGGGAAGAATTTGAAATCACAGCGAAAGCTTCACGGTGGTGGTTCGCCGGCCTGGAGTTGGGCATCCGTCAAGAAACACCGGGATAATCCCAATGTCCCATACTTGTATTCGTTCAACGGTCCTTGTGAAGCAGATTTGGCAACACTCCAATCTTATTGTCTGGAGCCTGTGGACCATGACAACCCCTACGGCCAAATCGCCTTCGCCTCCCTGACGCTGAAATGTAACGCAATACCCTTCTATTGGACCCGAGACCTAGGCCCCGAACACCAAGGAGTGGGAGAGTACTTGTACAATGGTATTTGGAAGCAGATCTCTTCCCGAGGGAGAAACTTGTGGAAAAACACCATGGTTGAGAACGATTGTTGGTTTACCCCTGATGATGAGGGTCTAAACCTTCCTGAAGGCACTGAGTTGCAGGCTATCCCCCTTGTCCAAATCCACGAAGCCTCGAGATTCACCGGCTTGAAGTCCAGCGAATCCTTGTGGTGTGTGGTGCGGTGTTTGGTGGCGCGGAGAAGGACAAGAAAGGACAAACATGTGTATGAGAGGATTGGCCTGCTGCTTCTCGGCTTCTCGGTAAGCTGCGTAAAGGGGGTGACGGGATATCAGGAGGGAAGCTCAACTATGGTCAGGAGGATACCACTGCTGAGCTACTTACGTGGCTGGGAATGGAAGTCCATCACCTTGGTATAGGACTGAATTTTGGGCCTTGGCAAAGGCATGGTTGGGGATTCCTAGTTATATACCTTTTCAGTTCAAAGTACAGTACGGGGATGTGCGCTCAAAATTAATGACTTCGATGACCGTGACGACATTGTTGATTTCATCCCCCCCGCAAAGCATTTCACCTATTGTCAGAAACACGGCACACTGGATTCGGTGGAATTGATGAGGTTGCAACTGCTTAATTGTATTGCTTGTGTTCTGTTCTCAGGCAGAGAGAGCCAGAGAGCCTTTATTATAGTACTGAATGGTGACAAAGTTGGTGGCAGAAGGTAGGTAGCCATTGCAAGCTGAACTTACTACGTCAGTTCAGTTTCCATGAGCTCTGTTTAGCTCGCATAGCCACACCTTCCATCTGCGCGTTCTGGCCTCTGGCCAGAACCCCTTTCTTTCTGATTGAGGTTTCTATCAGTAAAGCGGCGAAGCCGCCGCCGCCGCCTCCTCAAATCAACACATCTCACCCAGACGCGTTCAGCGTATCAGTCAAGACGTTGACAAAAAAGATTTTGACATTTCATGTGGTCCCATCCACGACGATCGAGAAGGTCAAGCTCCTTGCATATGCGATTAAGGGAATAATCCCCGACGAGCAGCGTCTCATATACAAAGGGAAACCCCTCGAGGACGACGTGGTTGTTCAACCTGGCGCCAAACCAATTCCCGCTACGTTGAAACACTACGAGATTACGAATGTAAGTCGGCGGGTGCCAGTTCCCCAGCCTGGCGTTCCCAAAAGCGTCGAAAGCCCTATCAGTAGCAGGATTGGTATCCAACAAAGTACTAACTCAAGCTCTTAGGGCACAATCATTCACCTTGTCCTGAGACTCCGAGGCGGCAGCGGGCCCGAACGGCTGCTGGCAAGCTCGGATCTGCAAACCCGTGGCGAAGATTCAACGACGCTCCGAGCTCTTCAAGTGGGGCCAGGCGGCATCATCGAACAGGAGTTCCCCAAAGACGAGGGGAACTATCTGTGGAAGCCTGATTCATTGGGGCAGCTGGCCATTCTGTGACGGAGGTACCAAGATAGGAATACTGCAGGAGGCCACTCCAACCACTTCACCAGCTCTTTTGATGCGTGAAAAGCTTCCTACAAATTGGTGCTGCTGTGTTGGGGTGTTACAGACCCTCGACGGGAAGCGACGGTCGAATCTGAACAACACATCCGCAAAAAGAGACTAAAGAAGTGAAGACACAAAGGGTTTGTTCAACTGTCTACATTGGGCAAATTGGAACAGGACAGAGCTTCATCACATTAGTATGTAAGGCAATGCCATTGCTATCATGTTCGCGCGATAGGGATACTGGGTTTGGCACAAGAGGAAAATATGTCGTTCAAAGTTCTTGTTCACAGTGTTGCCTGACAAGGTGTCCAACGGGTCAGATTCTACATAAATACCGGCCGTGGCAGCCGTCATCATGCTTTTCTTCTAACCCATCATCAGTGCCTCGCACAAACATAGCCAACACTCAAGCTTTTGTGACAAGATCAACATTTGCATCTTTCATCATCTACGAAATAGTTGCCAAAAACAACCAACCCCCATTCCTACCTCAGCATATACGATGGCTCATCTCCCCCAACCCATCACCCTCTGGCGCCAGGTCAAGGCCTCGATTCTCAACCACGAGGAGGGTCCCCACTCGCTCATCGACTGTGGAATCTGCCGAACCGGCAAGCTCCTCATCCCCACGCGCCACGACGCCGCCCAGCTTCCCAACTACACCTGGGAGAAGTGCGTCGTCCTCCCCTGCGGCCACCTCGTCGGCCACACCTGCTGGGCCTCGAAGTCCCGGGAGTTCGAGGCCAACGGCAACGAATCCGACTGGTGCTGCCCCGTCTGCCAGCTCGACATGCATTTTGCCGGGTGCGGCCACCAAGTCGAGCCCCGCGAGATTTCTCCCCAGGTTGTTCTGGCCTTTGGTCATGTCGCCGGCACGTCAAACTCTGCGCGTGCGCTTCGAGCGCTGGTTAGGTATTTGCCGCTGACCACGACGGAGGTCGAGCATGGGGCGCGAAGCCCGTATGTTTCGCGGAGTGACGCGGGTCGGATTTCGCTGCTGTGCGGGACGTGCTTCCGCACGAACACGCCGGGGCCTAGTCTTGACATCTCCAACGGTATTCGGGATGTGCTGAGCAAGTACTTTGCTGAGGAGTTTGAGGGCTTTGATGACTGTGTTGACGACCTGGAGTCGGGGAAGCTTGGGAACCTCGTCGAGGAGCTGGATCACGCTAAATTGGGGAATGCTTGGACTGCAATTGGGTTCAATCATGTAACCAGTGGGTTTAGTGACTGAGTGACCGTACAGATACCTGGTGCCTATCACTTGGGAAACTGAGGTTTACTCGGACGAATCCGTCGATGATTGGCCAATGGATGGAGTGGGCGACCCCTAAGACATGAGAGTGCCCTCCCCTTTAGATGCCATAATGAAATGAAAAGGATTATCCGCACCATAGTACCATGCCTAAATTTGAAATCTTTCTGCTGACCTTTGACATCCTCGAGTGAACCTGTCTTTTTGTCCGAGGTTCCCAACAATGCCTTTGTTCTTGTCTTTACCCTCTTGTTATGAATGATTTGGCCAAGAGTAGGTATGTGTTATGACAATGAGTTCTTATCATGACATTCAGTACCATGACATCTTTATCTTTACGTGCAATAGTAGTGACAGCATGACCCAGGCTACCTGATATGAGTAAGCCATAACTAACGAATTCGAAACTCTCTAGCCTTCACATCAGCCTTCATCAGCTCCCCCTCACAAACCCCATACACATACGCCGGCCCAACAATCCTGAACCAATCCTCGCGCGGTTCCTTCCTGAGAACCATGGGCATCGTGCAGCCAAAGAAAACACAAACCAGATCGCCTGGCTCACAGGGCCCAGTAGCACCGCCAACGAAGCCATTCCTAAGCACAATGAGTCTGCGTCGGTAAAGCCGGTTGGTGATCCCAGCGTCATCCATGGTTGCGCATGTCAGTAGCTTGTCCTGCCTGGGCGGGGATATCATGTCCTTGAAGTACCCGCGTAACTTGAGGGCCACGAGTCGGTAGCTTGGCGGCAGGGTTTCCCCGTCAGTGAAAGGTAGCTGCATATAGTGCCCTGTGTATCGGGCTTCCGCCCAAGGGTGGCACAGTGAGCTCCGGTTTCCGGTGATGACCCTGTAAAGCGTCTCGATGATGGCAGCTTTCGACCGGCACCGCCACCAGACTCTATCCTCGTTCAGGAGATGGTTCAGCCAGGTGTTGAATACTGGTGAGACGCCCGTGCTCCGGCCGTGGAGATTGAGTACGCCAAAGCTTGTTCGGTTTTTGGAGAGCCATGGCTCTTGCTCGGAAGCGGGGATGGTGGAACTAACGGCGGAGACAATAAAGCCTTGTACTGTCATTTCGGAGTTTACACCATTGAAGCTAACTTTGGCATCGGTGTCGAATGAGGACTTGTAGGGATGGTGAGCGTACCAACCGGGATTCATTGATCTCTCGGAACCTGTGAGAATGTACCTCCGCCTGATTGCATGGGATTCAATGAGCGGGGTTTCCGAGGACCAATCTGGTGCCCAGGATGGCAAGTTGTTGTTTGAAGCTGTATCAAGTAGGCAGCAAACGAGAATGTCCAAGTTCTTCGTTGTGGTTGCGTATGCTCGGACCAGTTCCGTGTACACCTCTTTTACCGTGGAGGTGTATTTTGGGGTGATTTCCAATCCCTCCGTCTTTGATACTAGCGACAACAGAGCGTAGAGCTTATCTCGTGGATCAGTTGCATTGAAGGATCGAAACGCGCGTAGCAGGGCCAGGAGAGACATCTGGCAGCGTGTTGGTCCAGGAACGCAATGTATCATGTGTTTGATGTTCGACACGCCGACACCCATTTCATCCCGCCCAGAGCTCCCGAATATAGTGAAAACGGTGGTGATGTTGAGGAGATGGCTGAACGGGAAGCATTCTGTTCCCCAGTACACCCGAGTCGATCTTGCCAGTGCGTATTCTTGTACCACCCACACTCTCCTGAACCAGGGCAACGTGAAGAAAGCGAAGAGCCCCGGATGGTTCCTGGCGCCAGTGTGGTCCAATATTTTTGCCATGTTGACGTGCCAGTGTGACTGCCGCACCGTGTACTCATCAATCCGCGCCTCGATGTAGCTGCCAAGTTGCCGAATCAAGTCGACGGTGCCTTTGGTCATGACTGACTCTGGGCCCAGATAAATTTCGACGTTTTGCGCTACCCGGTAGATGTTACCCATGATAGCCACCTGTTTGCCCCGCTCTTCCAGGTCATTCTGATTGATGCATAATGCGTCGATCCATAACAAGCGTGGTCGTGTTGGGTCTCTGAGATCTCGCAAAGCGTGCCAGAGGTTTCTTCGGACCTTCAACGCGACACCATTGACACTGATTTCCTCTTCCACGGAGGGATCACCCCATGTGTAGGACAAGGCATCGTAGCGGGGGCCAGACCAAAGGCTGGTAGTGAACAACCGACACTCTATGCGGCACGACTGTAAACCTGGTATGAGGCTCAGAAGTCGGATTTCGCGTCGCGCGCAGTTCAGGGGACTGTAAATGAGACGACTGCGTACCTCGACAGGTTGGTCAGAGACAGACATATTTCGACATTTATCGGCGGAGGTTGAAACTGTCCGGGTACTAGCACTCCGTCATGGCGATGGTGCCAAGGTGAGGGGTTTTCGGGAGGCCGGTTTGAGGAAATGCCTGAGGAGAATGTGGCGGTTGCCGCCAGCGACAAATCCGGGGCGGCCTCTGAGTGCCAAGAATCAGTAGGTAGCAATGAGTACCTGTCAAAGCGGTTCAAAACCAAGGCCGCCAAATTCAAGAGGTCGAACGGCGTGACGGGTACAAAATGGCCTTCCAGGGAGCGACTTTACAGTCACCCTCACAAACGCCCCACAAAAGGGGAAATAGGCAATGCAAACGGAGGTGGCCTTTACGATGCACTTTCTGATCCACTTAGCTTCAAGTTGGGGGCTAACTAGGTAAGATATGTCCGAATCCACACCCAAATCCCAGCTGTAGAGAGCCACTGATCGGCCAATTCCGATACCGTGCACCAACTCCCTTGAGATCTCCCAAACACGCCAGAGGTGACTTTGTCCCACCAAGATCGCAATTTCCGCGTGTCTACCATACATGCTCACCCGCCCAAAACGGTCAGATACGCTGGTCGCCATCAAACACCACGTTAAACATTATCATCAATCTCCATTTTTACCTCGACATTCTTGTTTGTCTTCGCACCGCGTGGTGGCCCCTTTCTGACCGGGGCCTTCCCTCCCTGGTGGGAAGTGTCATTTTCAAGACAGGTACCATTTGTGTTGAGATTGTCCGACTCCGGCTCGGGACGTCGCGATCTGGATGCAACATTGGTCTGCTTTCTGGGCTTTGGAGGTTTGGCCTGCTTGCTGAGCTTCGGTGTTCTGAGCCCCCTTTTCTCTTTGCCGGGGTCCTGGACGACTATGAGGCTCTGTGCCGACCCGTGTTTGGCGGTAGGGCTGTTTTGCTATGTCCTGAATTTCATGGGTGGGGTGAGATGCCTGGTCGAGCAGTCCTGTTGAGAGCTTAAAGTCGAACTCAAAGTCGTCGAGGGGGTAGCGGTTTCCTTGAGGGACATGTTGAGTCTGCGGTCCTGATCTTCCATTTGCTGACCCTGCCCGGAATTCCGGGAGTGGAGGAGCCAAAGGTGCAGACAAAGGCGGGACTGGCTGGTAGAAAATACGACTTTCACCACTATTTGCGGGGCTGGAACACTGCCTGTCACAGTGTACCGGCCGCAGCTTGCCGTCTGCCCAGTGTGATCCACAATTTCTGCATCCAAGTTCAGTGGTTTCTTCGGTCTCGATTCGTAGCATGTAACCCATGAAGTTCTGGCCTATGATGCGATCCTCTGGACGCTTGTTTGGTGCGGCTGGAGGGAGACGCGGGCTCAGAGCCCTCAGCCCGAGAGCCATTGTGGGCCAAAACGACTGCGTTGACGAGTGGAAGTGTGGTGTTGGTGTGTCGGCGAGTGAAGTCACGCGCGCAGTGAGAGACAGTAGGGCGTGATATATAGTGTTCATCTTGCGGGATTGAGGCCAACACGGAGAAAAAGGGGGGTCACAACAAAGCACCGTAACTTCGAGACTGCGGTCGATCATTGCGGATATTTTCAGTAGAGGGTCCTGGTGTTGGGTTCGAACCCACTGGATGGCAATGGAGTCCTCGGTGTTTGTGCTTGGGACTTCCTCAGGCCTCATCTGACCACGCACCTAGCCACGTCAGTTGCGGCGTTAGGTATTCAATGAAATTACTGCCCGAGGAACAACTGCCTACCTAAATACCTTAGGCGTCGATGAAATTTACCATGAATAAGACGGGAAAACTGGTCGTTATACAGGGGGAATGCTATCTGGGTCGCGCTGATGCGGCACCCCCGAAAGCCACGTGAGTGTAAATACATGTAATAAGAAGGGATACTGGCTCGCCCATTTTGTTATACTTGTCCACCTTCTACGCGGGTACGGATGCCGCACCCTTTGTGTTGTTTCTAGTACTGCCTCATTTTCAACTGGAAGTGTAACTGAGAATCTCCTAATAAGCTGCCATCGCATGATCAATGCAGCACCGACGTCCGAGAGACCAGGTTTGTCCCATTTATACCACTGCACCAGAAGGAAAGCAAGAATAATGTATAGAAAACACATAGAGAGTACAGATAAGCCAAATGACAGGCGATTCTGTGGGAATGGTAATAGGCTTTCGTGCATGTTGAATAGGCTGGTGACCTGGCTCAGGGGTGTAAAGAAAAGTGCGAGAAGAGCAAGTTGCTGCATGTACAGCGTGGCTTGGTAGTTCCCAAGGGCGGTGTGGTAGCTCTGGAGGGCGACAAGTCTGTCAACCTGTTCATAATATTAAAGTCAATAGTCATGAAAGCGTGACCGGTTGCACTTCAAGTTGGCCATAGGAAGGGGCACTTACAGCAGGCCCCTTGGCTTCGGTGAGCTTGGTCTTCAGCAATTCCAGCCACGCGAGGCGCATCGCTAGGTCGTCGCGGGACTTCAAAATTTTCGTTGCGTGGCCGATGTACATACCTGAGGTAAAATAACTCATGTCACCCTGCTCGAACTGGTCAAACACCCTTGTTGTCTTGGTCAAGCAGACGATGAAGTCACCGACAATATCGAGCATATCGGCACTCCACTTGGCGAACTCTTCAGTGCGCCGGCCATGGTCTGTCTCGTGTGGTTTAGGTAGAGTTGGACATCTGCGATACACAGCTTTCTCCAACTTGCTCACAATGTCACGCCATTCCACCACAATCATCTGAACTTGAATCTCGACAGCGGCGATGAAGTACTGTCTTGCGTCCCAGAAAATGCTGCTGTTTGGGTTCCCGGCTTCGTCGCTTCCGGCTGTGTTAATCAGCGGATTCTCACCCCTGAAGATGGGGTCCCAAAATATTTCAGGCGTTTTCTTCCACAAACGATGGTGTTGCTTGACCGAATCGGTGGATTTTGCATCGTAGTAGTCGTCAAACACACCGTACACCGTCCAATGGTGATCGTGCCGGCCGGTCAGGACAATAGACGTTTGCCCTTCATAAAGACACCATTTTTCTCCAGCAGTTGGAGTCGGCAAAACAGATAAGCATGTTAGGACTTTGGACTGTCGAAGAGCTTCGCCGTTCGGCCATCGGCGAGTGTCAGTCCGAAGATTTGACTCGTTTCGCAAAGAATAAAGAGGGAGACTGAAGTGAAGCATGTAAGCCTCTGCCCCTTTGGACTGCCATGTCGTAATCGTCAACAAACGATGGGGAAAACAGAGGATGATCTTGAAACTCACGGTTACTGTAACACTCAGACGTGGGCTAGGTCGGAGATGTTGGTAAGACAGCGCCATCAAGGCCTGTCTCTGGCTTCGGGGGGCCGTTCTGAAAAGCACCCGGATACCCCGTGCGTCCAGATCGGATAGATACCTAAGGTGGGTATAGATTGTGAGTGGTGGAAACCAGAAAAACATGTCCCTGTCTGGTACATCAGGTGCACATGTAGGTACTCCGCGCTGTGTTTGGCCACCTACACAAGTCTCCTCACCCGACAATGGGAGCTGTCGCAATTTACACCATTTCCATCGTTGCTCTCTTGTATTACAGAGCTCTGAACAATCTGATATCGCAATTTTAAAGCAACCCATTAGCTTTTGACGCAGACAGTCAGTGCAACATGGGAGTTTCAGTTTGTTTCTTACCGGGCACCGAAGTTCTTCCTCGAATTTGACCTTAGTTAAAGCCCCACGGTGTGGCCGGCTACAGCTAGCCCAGCACCCGACACCCCTCGTATCAACTATGGCAAGATATCGGAGCCGAACCGTAGCTTCAGTCTCCGATGCCTCGCTGTCGACCTCGGTGAAAGAGGCAACAACTTCCACTTGATCCCGATGCTCAAGCCTTGTAGCCTCATCTTCGAGCCCCGTCATAAATCGTCTGACATCATTGGCCGGATCCTCATCCAACTCGGGCTCTGCGTCGTCTTGGTCTTCGTCACTGACACTCCCAATAGAACTTGACTCGGAATCGAAGTCGGAGTCGGAGTCGGAGTCGGAGTTAGGGTTCTCCGCCATAGCCAGCATGAAACGTTTTCGATAGTCGAGGTAGGACTCTCCCTCGAACGTTGGGCCGAGGTGTTGAGGGTGGGGCGAGGTGAATGGCCAGGGGTTGCCCCTGAACGGGAGGCTCATTGCAAGCAGCAGTCCCACCTCCAATTCTTGAAACCATTTAGAGCTCCTGCTCTCTCTCCTTTCTTTCTCTTTTTCCACTGTGCAAGACAGTTTAGCTTGCCAAAGAAACTTGGTGATGCCTGGTATGTCGGGAAGGTACAGGAGCAGAGAGGTATGGCAATCCACCCTTCCGCCAGCGTGATATTATGTTCAGCATCTAAAATGTGAGGCTGATGCCGCCACACAGTTGCCTCCATTTGCCTTGCATCTAGGGAGACAGCATTTGCAGACTCGTAATTTGCTGGTGCAAACCAGGAGCACCAGCGGTAAGTCCAAAGAGGCAATCCGGCTTAAGCCAGTTTCTCTTCGGTATCAATGCACATGTACTACCTAGGTACTTCGCAAATTCTAGAACTCCCTGAAGTTGGTGCCGGGTACATGAAACGACGGGATTACCCGCCATGTCACGCCGATGGCGGAGTGTGGAAGATTTGACATTGTCTCATGACAGCCGTTGCAGTGGGTCAAGCACATCTGCATAAAAGAGGACAATCAGCTCGAAACATTGGACCAAGCCGCGTCATGTGGCAAAAATAGATACAGATATAGATATGGACTGGGCATTTAGGAGGTCTGGAGTTCAACACGTGGCCAACTTGAGAACACCTCCGGTTGCCCTTGTGGACTTGTGGAGAAGTTGCACCGGCTGTCATTGAGTGTATGCATGCCAGCAACCAAGTGCATGAACGCGCCGGTTGTACGGTGGTTTCATAATGCCGAACTCGGAGAACGAAACGGCAACGGGCTCCCAGTTGTCTAGTTACAAATAAATTCGTAAGGAAAAAGACAGAATCCAGACTGTTTTCGGAGCGGACTCTCTCCCTGCAGTTCTGCAAATCACGAACCATTGTGGGTTTCCGTCCATTAGTATCGTAAAGCCAGCTAATCAGCTTCGTTCCGGGACGGCATCCCATCACTGCGGGCATCGGGGAGGCGGGAACTGGACCACGACTGGGCTACCTACCTAACTCCTGCACATTCCCAGTCCCATCGATGTCTGCTACGACGTGATACAAACGTACAGCATCCGCAGCACTGCACTCCGCCCCAACTTATGCAGATCGAACCACTCCACTCTTGGAACCGCCCCGAGCAGCGCCGCAACGTGTGCCAATGAACCGCACTGTCGATATTAGCTAGCCCTGAGAGCCTCACGCGGTGCTCTCCGATAGCTCGCTATTGGACATGGTTTGTAGCACAATCCGTCTCCGCTCTGGGTCCAACGCGGGCAACAAACAGCTGACGCTATCTGTCCGTTGCCTAGCCCAGTTCCTCGCGTAGGGAGAAAGACGGCCCTGGCGGAAAGAAGAGAAGGACGACCGTTTTGTGGGCTTGGGTCTGTGTAAGCGCGTCCACCACTTACAACCCCCCGCTTACAGAGGTTGAGCCAGGGCTGATCATCCATGCAGTGCTTATGTACCAGGGGTGGGCCAGACATGACAATCCAGTCGGTCGAATCTTGTCTTTCCTGCCAGCACCCGCGTTGTACGCGATGCGAGGCGCATCGGGTCAAGCAGTCAAAATAACATCCAACCAGTCGAGAACAAGGAAGCCAGGGAACTGGCGGCCCGGGTTGAAAGGAACAAAGGCTTGAACTCGCCCAACACGAGTTGGAAGCATGCACACGCATCCAACCACAACCCGGGTTGTACCGACAGCCTCGATTGCACCTCGAGTCCCGGATTTCACACATAGCCACCTTTTTCCGCCCTTCAGTTCCAGCTCCCAATTTCAACAAGACCTACCTTATAGTCTCTTACTCTCTTGCATGGATATTAGACAGACAGTCGGCAATTGGACAATGGAAGATTTATAAGTACCTTACCTCCTAGCTAAGGTATGAACCTGCGGCAGTTACCTAAAGTCCCACAGAGTCATTGTCGGAGGTACTTAGGTAAGGCTGGCACCAATGAGACCTGCATGACCATTTGTACCAGTCGAAGCCCGTGGAAGGCTACCTCGAGGTCGCCATCCAAGATGTCAGGCTCAGTGAATTTCGAGTCAGATTTGGTTTTCATCGAATCACTCTCCGAGTCTGAGTCCTCATCGTCGAAGTCGCACAGTCCCTCGAGCAAGCCATCACTGGTATCGACGTTAATATCTCCTGGGACCGTGGCAGCTCGAGGCACATCACGTACCTCGTCGTTTCGGCCATAGCCCGCCAGTCAGAAGGGAGACTATCCTTGACACTGACTTCCCGTGCTGCACTTATCAACCCCGCCCAAAACTGCTGCATATTCGGCGCCTTGAATTTGTGGCGTGGCCAGCTGTGAAAGTCCTGCAAGCACCGTCAGCTTCACCTTTTGCAACCAAACACCATCAGGGAACTCAAACTCACCACCCCAACACAAAAATGCACAAACGCCACCACAAACGCAACCCACCTCTTCGTCCTCTCCGGTCCTCTCAGCCCCCTCCCCCCTCTAAACTCCACGCTCCCCGACCTCCCCTCAAGCACATTGTCAAAATTCCACAACACATACCGATCCCTCCTCTCACCCACACTTCCACTCACACTTCCCGATAGCTGCATAAAGTCCCTTATCCCCCTCTTCGACCCCCTCCTCTTCACCCTCTCCCACACTTCAACCCAACTCCCATTCCTCACCCCCTTCAGCGCTAGCGAATGCTCCGTGTTAGGCTTGCAGTAGTCGCTATTGCGGCGACAATTGGGGAGGAGCTGCATGATGAGGTCTTCGTAAATGATTATTCCGAAGGCGAGGTTTTGGAGCTGTGGTATGGTAAAGTGTCGAGAGGGGGAGGGAGAGACGTGCACGTGGCTGCCGCAGTGGCGGGAGGAGAGGGGTGGTTGGAAGACGAGGTTGAAGGAGGCCCAGAAGGTGGAGATTTCGCGCTCCCAGTGATGCGTTGTGTTGAGGGTGGGGGAGACGGCTTCGAGGGGGACTAAGGGGGGAGTTAGATACGTTTGATGGTTGGGGATCCCTCCGCTCTTCAAAGAAGGGGATGATAGTGAACTTGGAGAGGAATACTAACTCAGGGGGTGCTCTGGGTTACCAAGTGAGCCGTCTTTGGTGATCCACCACTTGTCGTAGTGCTCTGGGTGTTTGGCGTACTTCCCGTCGAGCCTGTCGGCTGCGGCTTTGCACCCTTTTGAGCGCAGGGTGGAGGCGAGGGTCTCGTAGTACACAGCTCGCCGGAGCGGATGCCGGTTTTGACGAGGAGCTGCGATGAGCTCGATCTCAACGCCGAAGTTGTATGAGCCCCACATTGTTGATGCAGGTCCGGTGAAACGATGACGCCGTAGGGATGGTGGAATCTGAACTTAGTGAGATCGAACTGTCACACTGGGTCACGGCTTTTTATGAGGGTCATTGGCGTGAATCATTTCGGGCTCAGGTAACGGCTCAGGGGCTTCCAGAATCGTCCGCCTTGGTTGCCCAGAGCCATACGTGGCTGTGTCAGCGGTATCCTCAGGGCAAGCCTTCAGCTCAACGCAATTGAAAACGGACAACCACGCCCCGTGAGGCAAGGACCGTGAAGACTCGCTGTCATGAGGATCTCGCACTGTGCCTGGGACCCATTGGTGGTGGTCGAGACACCTCATACAGGGCGCGCCGAGCTGATTGGGCAGCAAAATTTCGGTTCTCTTCGCTGTCGCCTCATGTGTCTGCAGGCGATTGGGGTGCCGAAAAGTGGACTCGAGGTTGTCGAGCGAGCCCAACCCCTGAGCCACACGACAATGAAAAACAAATAGGTAATCGCGTGTCTTCAGCCGCAACGAGCCGTCGGCTGTTTGAGAGGTTGACCTGCATGCGAAGTGGGATGGACGGACAAACGCGAGAGAGGGATTCGGCCGGCGACAGATTTTCTTTGGTCAGCTGTTTCTGCCTAACGTCGTGTCGACATCGCGGCACACTTTCCCAAACCATTTCCCCAAACCCCACACACATCCCGACCGCGACCCCAAAACACAACAACCCCACACACCCGTCAGGCCAAGAAACCGCACCGCCATTTTCCTAGGTAAACAAGCCAACAAAAGCAACAGCAACCAAAATACAAGCAAAATAACCTCTCCCAAGGAAGAATGCCCCCCAACCACCTCTACTTCGCCTACGGCTCCAACCTCTCCCTCACGCAAATAGCCACGCGCTGCCCCTCCTCCTCCTTCTACGGCCGCGCCATCCTCCCCGACTACCAATGGCAAATCAACCAGCGCGGCGTCGCCAACATCATCCCCTGCGCCGGAAGCTCCGTGCACGGCCTGATCTACCGCCTCGACGGCACCAGCGATGATGAAGCAAGGTTGGATCGGAGCGAGGGGGTCGGAGCGGGGTATTATACGAAGAAATACTTGTCGATGGTAGTGTATCGTGCGTCGGAGGGGAAGCGGCTTCAGATGAGGAGGATTGTAGAGTTAGGGGGCGCAGAGGGGATGAGAAGTATGGAAAGAGGGAAGGAGAGGGCGGGGAGGATGGAGAGTGGGGTTTTGGTGTATGCGAGCGAGGGTTATGTACAGAGAGGGGAGCCGAGGGAGGAGTATGTCGGGAGGATGAATCTGGGGATCAGGGATGGGGTTGCGATGGGAATTCCGCGGGCCTACTTTGAGAATGCGGTGAGAGGGTTTATCCCCGATCGGTCGCCGCCCGCGAGAAGTGAGGTGCGGAATGCGAGGCCAGGGAGGCAGATGACTATGTCGAGGGTCAGGAGCATGGCGGAGGTGAGAGAGATTGGGAGATGGGGTACTGAAGGCTATGCGGACCGTAGTGCCTACGGATGCGGAGGTTCAACGCGTGACAGGAGTCGTGGGGTTAGAGTGAGGAGGGAGGGGACAGTGGAGGACGAGTTTCGGGGGCGTCCGAATTCATGGACGGGGAGGGAGTATGATTATTATAGTTATTGTGCGGGGACTTTGACTGGTCGGACGGTGACTCCGGATGTTAACTGTTATTATATGAGGAGGAGTCGATAGAGCTCAGCGCTCTAAAGCTGGGCCCTTAAGTTGAGTTGCGAGTTGTTATGACCTTCCCGCGACTGTCTTCAGCAGCATAAATACGA
>Ga0247770_1000229_pt1 | contig 53861 bp, 66 predicted proteins | sample UWRJL136409B6_FD_179943 | JGI IMG/M metagenome (GOLD analysis project Ga0247770, IMG submission 179943) | Plant litter microbial communities from Arlington Agricultural Research Station in Wisconsin, United States - UWRJ-L136-409B-6 | ecosystem: Environmental > Terrestrial > Plant litter >...
TCAGAGCGCATCAACAACCGCTTCGCCATCATCCTCGTCTGCCAAATCTGGATGCTCCCCCTCGTCATCGCCCTCGCGCTCCTGCCCGGCGACTACTCGGCCTGGTCGCGGTACGCTCTGCTCGTGATGGCCGTTGGCTTCCCCTACGTGCACGCCATCATCGTGGCCATCACCTCGCGCAACGCGGGCTCAGTACGCACGCGCACGGTAGGCTCGGCGTTGTACAACATGGCTGTGCAGGCGAGCTCCATCATCTCGTCCAACATCTACCGCGAGGAAGATAAGCCGTTGTACCGGAAGGGGAATAGGGTGCTGATTGGCATTGTGGTGTGGAACTTTGTGTTGATTATCGGGACGAAGGGGTACTACATGTGGAGAAATAAGACGAGGGATACGATTTGGAATGCGATGAGTGATGATGAGAAGAGGCACTACCTGTCTACGACGAAGGACGTGGGGAATAAGCGGTTGGATTTCAGGTTTGCACACTGATTCTTTCTACTTAGAGGAAGGGAGGCTTGTGGGCTGGCGTGGAAGACTGCTGGTTGCTGTTTGTTTTTGGGGAAGCGGCCGGTTGGTCTCTGAATATACCTTTTGAATACTCGGTTGGTTGATAGGAGTTAAGTGAAAGGCGGGTGGGGTTGACGTCTAACTTAATGATACCAAAGCAACGAATACTTTTTGAATTTATCGAAACAGGGGCCCCTGAAATAATCCAATGCGAATGATCTTACATGCTCGCTCGCTTCTCAACTTGTCTCCTTTTTTTGCCAATCAAAAAAAGATAGGTATTAGAGATCCCGCATTGAGTCACCCTCGACCAGTGTGCCCGTGGGGCAGCAAAAAACGGCTGTCCAATTACCAGTTGTGCCACAGAGCGTGATCAGTGCCATCGGCAAAGACATCAATGCGGTTTGGGCCCCAAGAAGCAACAGCCGGAGGCGACTGAATGACACCTTTGATTGACTCCCATGCCTTCCACTGAGTTCCAGTCCACTCAAGATGCCACAATGCGCTGTCGGTTCCCTTTGCGTAGACATCGATCCTGTTGGGGGCATGAGAAACAACGGCGGGGATCGACTCGAGAATACCACCGAGAGAGGCCCAGTTGCTCCATCTGCTGCCGTCCCAGTAAATGTGCCTGCTGTGTATTAGCGAGAAGTTTCACCCCCTTTGGAGGTAGATGCTTACCACAGGGCGTGGTCGGTGCCGACGCCAAAGACGTCGATTCGGTTGGGTCCCCAGGACACCGAGGCGGGTTCGGAAACGAGGGTACCGCCAAGTGACGCCCAACCACCCCAGCGAGTGCCATCCCACCACTTGTGCCTGTATTCCGAGCGTTAGCTGACATTCCTACCTGTCTGCTATTTGGGCCGAAGAAACATACCACAGGGCGTGATCCGTGCCGATACCAAAGAGGTCAATCCTGTTCGCACCCCAGCTCACAGCCGACGGGGCGGCCTTGAGGATACCCCCAAGGGACTCCCACCCTCCCCAGCGGGTACCATCCCACCATTGATGCCATGTCGCGCTGTCAGTGCCAAGACCAAAGACGTCGATTCGGTTGCTACCCCACGAGACGGCCGTTGGCGCCCCCTGAATCACGCCGCCAAGGGACGCCCAGCCGCCCCAGCGCGAGCCATCCCACCACTTGTGCCACAACGCGCTATCGCTTCCCTCAGTAAATAGGTCGATGCGGTTTGGGCCCCAAGAGACAGGGACGGGCGGGGAGTGTAGCACGCCGCCGAGAGACTCCCAGCCACCCCAGCGTGAGCCGTCCCACCAGCGGTGCCACGCAGCCGAGTCGGTGCCAATGCCAAAGGCATCAAGGCGGTTGGCGCCCCAGCTTACAACCGTGGGGATGGACGTCAACACGCCGCCGAGGGATTCCCATTGGCCAGGTCTAGGCTCTGAGTTAGTCAGAATTAGGTGAGAGAGGGACAGAAGGACATACCGTGTGGCCCTGACCTCAAGATTGTCACCGGCCGGGGCTGGAGTTGCTGGGGAGGGAAGGGCGCTGGCCAGTGCGGCCAGCCCAAGAAAGGTCCCGAGGAGAACCATAGTTGCGCGAAGGGGGTTCAATATGCGAGGTAGGTGGGAGAAGCGAGGATCTTCAGCGTTTGGTCGAGCGAGTGAAGACCGGATGCTGATGTGACATCTGCTCCAGAAAGGCGAGGACGGCTTGCCTTTTATATCCATCGGAATCCTGCTCCGTCCTTCTCCTATCCTGTCCTCTCGGGTTGAACTCCTCGGCCAGCTTGCCACGAATGGGCAGTGCAGTGGAGCGACGCTGTTTCAATGGCCCGTTTCGGCCTTCACCGGATGTCGACAGTCAGCCATAGTGAGCGTGACTTTCTGTGGAACTCTGCTCTGGTGTTCGGTTGGCCGGTTCTCCCCAGACATCGAGATGAGGAGATGAGGAAGTGATCTCAAAAACAAATCGGCTATTGCCAAAGCGCGGGGAAATGCATGGTTCTGCCCGATGCAAGGCGTGCTGCGTTCAGCCCTTCGAGGGACGTAAAATCCGAAGGCAAACAGCTGTGGGCCCGCTTGCAAGTGGTCAATTGTGCGAGATGAAGCAATGGCTCAGCCGCAGCTTTCGGAAGCAGCCGTGACCAGTCAGCGCGATTTGGGGTTGTCCCACAGCCCTTAAAACCGCATGGTTTTTTACCTAAGAGTTGAACACAAACATGTGTCATGCCGAATTTTGCTTGATCGAGCGGTGAGAACGATCTCGGTGCTGCTATATCTTGCATGGTGCAAAGCGCATCCAGTCCGGGTTGCGAGAACACCGCCCCATCTGCGTTGCCCCGCAGGAGTACCTCGGTGATTGCCCAGTTGTCGACCGCAAGAGTGCGTGGCTTCAAGGTGTAGCTACCGGATAGCTGCCGAAAGATGCTATCTCTACACTACGAGACAGCGATGCGTATCGGTGAAGGTAGTAGTTCGCAGGTATTCGCTAAAACCCGAGAGGAAGAAAGACTCATGTTCCAGCTAGGAGTCGGTGCTTCCGTTGCCCGTGTTCACCTCAACAGGCAGCTCTCACAAATTGGATGAGAGGGTCGGGTGTTGACCAATGCCGCTCACGAAGACAAGGACATTCGCTGTCTGGAGAAATTTGTTTCGTTCCATTCGAGCAACAATAAACAGGCGGTATCTTTGTGCAGCATTCAAAGAACAGAAGTTGAGAGTTCGGCTATCGCTTCGCCGTGAATTGAAAAGAAGCGACAACCCGGAATCCACTCCAGGCATGAAGTCAATAGCTCGAACGCTCCGACATCGTCTTGCCAGTCAGTTGTCGACTCAGAGGTGATTGGCAGATGAGTTGGACGGCTCCTATTGGCCGCGGATGCCTACCTCGCCAGTTTCGGTGGCGCTGAAGTGTATCATGACTGCCTGTTTTCTGACCGTTGGAGGAGGCTCTCATATTTCTCAATTGAGCCCGAAATGCCTTCTCGGCATCGTTCGCCGACGAGCGCAGTGTTCTACAAACCTCAATGGATCATTCCCGGTACATGGCCAAGACTTCCCTGGCCTTCGCCATTCGTCACATTCTTCGAGATACCTGTTGAGCTCGATATCACTCTCGCCCACAAGGACTGGCATCTTCATGGCGGGTTCCATGGTGGACAGCAACGACGACAAGCGGAGTAGTTTCCCCTCGTCTTCGGGAGCGAGCAGCCACCGAATAGCCTGTCTCCAGCGCCGGACGTAGCATACGACGTGTGTGTTGTTCGATGTGCCAGCCACTTTGCACTTGTGGCACAACTGCATCGCGTCCACCAGGACATGGACGCCCGAGTCCCAGCCACTCGGCTGCTTTCGCTTAGGAGGAAGAGTCAAACTCACGGGCGGCGACAGTCCAAGTCGGCTGACATAGACCTGCACCTCCCCGACGTAGTTCTCCGGCTTTCCCTCAGGACCTGTTATCGTCGGATATCCGGTTTCCTCAGGCAGCTCACCGGAAGGCTCTAGCACCAGGGTAGCCAGGATCCAATGGCTGTCGCTAGCTCGCATAGGTAGGAATACCATGAACGTCTCTTGGTGTAACTCGCGGATGGCTCGGAGGTCGGGAGGCGTGTTTGACGGGTCAAGTGCCATGTTCTCATCGATAACAGTGGGTGGGTTATCGTCAAGTGTCATGTCTTTGTTCTCGTCGGAGGCAGTGAGCGAGTTGTCGAAGCCTCCGGTCGCGGGCTCATCGGTGAGGTCAAACATGCTGATCCAGTTATCATCCATGGTGACTTGGGTAGGTTAGTTTGTTATCGGGGCCTTGAACACGTTAGCTTCTAGAACATGTTTGATCTGAGCATGTTGCAAATGAAGCTACCTGTTGCCTGCTGTATCTGCTAGGGGTTCTGTCCAGTATGGCCCGATGATTTGCTGGCGCCAGAAATTTCCGTCGGATGAGGAGGATTAGCAGAGAAGAGATCTTTGTGTTGTTGTATGCTCTGGCTGGGTGGCGAGGCGAAGCAATGTGATTTAGTTTTGATTGTCACGGTCTGGCGCGGTGTTGGGGCAGTGAGTAGCTGACCGTATGGTGTATAATAGAGAAGGCTCAGTACTCTAGCATTTTGGAAGGTTAGCTTAGTCGGGTATCCCATTCTCTCCCCACCTTACCTAATCTTGCCTGAGCCAGTGGGTGGACGCTTGCTGACATTCAATGTGGTGTCCAAAGGCTCTATAGAACTCTTCTTGATCTACTTTACTATCCCCGTGGATTCGATTTACTTCAAATAAGTACTCAGGTGCCTAAGGGTTTACGCCAAAATCGCTTTGAAGGAAACTTCATTCTAGCCGAGTTCCGCATTTTACATTTATCATTTCAAGTTTGGTCAAGGACAACTACCGTTGCCAATCTGCTCGAGGCGGGCAAGGGATGGAAAAAAAGGATGAATATTCCAGACCGCAGAAAGGCCTGAAGCTGGGAGATCTCTGCAATAAATATCTAGTGAGACATCAAAGCGACGTCCCACGTCCCCCTAGAGTCAACGAGGGCAAGCAAGAAGTCGGTACAGGAATCAAAAAAGGGGTGGTTCGCATGGAAAGGGTTAGGGTTGTATGTGTTTCTCTATTCAGTTTTGCGCGTTATTCCCTTTCAGATCTGCAGAGAGATAACATAGCATGCATTGAAGTATGGCGGGACTGCCAATTATGTAGGACCGCACATCTGGAATAAGAGATAATCTCAAGGAGTCATACGATGAGGTGCTTGACTTGGCAGTGTTTGTTACCTACCTTACCTTACCTATCAAGCAACTTGATGAGGCGGTGACCACGGGCACTTGTCCAGTGAAGTTTTCGATAAGAGCGATAAGAGCGATAAGATGCCAGACGCCAAAATTGAGACCAGTCACCCCACAAAAACAGGGCTGTGTCCAGGCGGTCGCGGGGTACGTCGCGCGTTGTGCGGGGTTTTGCACAACTGAGGGCAGCTCAATCTCAGATCACAATTCAGACATCCGGGGTGGTGAAATAACTGTAACATTGCTGTAATTGGCCCGCATTCTTCCCAGTAGCGCCTTGGTCGACGCGAACTCCCACGTAATTGCCCCAGAGTTTCAGTACTGTAATTTTGTCCTGCTTATAAAGGGCAGCTATGATGGAGAGGGCTCTTTGATCCGTCGTAGCTCCTCAGTCCCATGACTTCAAGTAGCATCCAACATCATCTCTTGAATGCGATATCTCCCACGAGAACCACAACGTCCGCGAGAACTACAAACTCACCGAGAATCTCACAATTAAACCCCCATCACCGCAGCTCGAAGATGGCACCCAACAACCCTCTGAGCCCCGCGTCCATCGTGGCGCGGATGGCGGAGGCCCTGCCGACCCACGACAAGGACGATTCGACATCCGACCTCAGCAGCTCACTCGATGCCATCGCCCTCTTCACCCACGCCTGCATGGCCGCTCTTGACTTCAAGCTCGTCAGCCTCGACGAAGAGGACAAGACCAGTATGGTGCTCCCTCGCGACCCCAGTCCTCCCCACCAGCCAGCTAACCTCCCCATTTCCAGGTGCCGACTGTGCCAGCGTCGCCCCCCGCCTCCCACACACTTGGAGTGCAAGTCTCAACTCGCGCAACTTCGTCTACTCCCACATCCAGTCCTCCATGAAGTTCGTCGTCCGCGTGGACCGCCTCGGAAGCAAGGTCGAGATCCGTGGCCTCGCCACAGGCGACGAGCGCATCGCCCGCTTCGACTTCACAGCCCGCGAATACATCTCGCCATCCGCCCTCCCGCTACGCATCCCCTTCGTTAACCAAGAAGACGGCAGCCCCGCCGAAGACCGCGGCGCAAACCTCCACTCCAAGCTCCAGAGCCTCTTCATCTCCGAGTCCCGCATCTCCGACCTCGCCTCCCTCTTCAAGATCTCCGTCATTCAGAAACTCGCCCCCTCCCTCGTCAAGGAAGGCTACGAAGAGGATCCCGATGACCGTGCCGCCCGGCAAGACGCCGAGTCCTCCGCCCGATCCGGCGCTCGCCCGGTCGCGCCCCTGTTCCCCGGCCGTCTTCCCGAACCAGCGCGACCCAGCCCTTACCCGGCGCCAGACAACTTCGCGCCCCCACCACCGCGCCCAATTCCCGCAGGGGACTTCCCCCCTCCTGGCTTCGAAGACGAGTACGAGATCAACCGCCCGCCGCGTGGTGGAGCCGGTTACATCGACCTACGAGACGGTCGAGGCATCCACAACCCCTACGGCATCGGCCAAAGCGATCTCTACCCCGCTGGTCTGGGACCCGACGATCCGCTTCGCAGCTCCTTCCTGCCAGGCAGATTGCCGGGTCAGGGAGGCTCAGGGGGAATGCATCCGACGTTTGACGACCCGCTGTTCCAAGGCCTACGAGGTCCCGAGAACCCCGATTTTGACTCGCAGGCTCCGCCTGGTGCACGGTGGGATCCGATCGGGCCTGGCGGTGCGCCGAGATTTGGAGGTGGACGGCCCGGTGGACGGGGATCCGGTGGCTCGGGAGGAGCCTTTGGGAGCGGCAATTTTGGAGATATAATCTGAGGCGAGCTTCGGAATGGTAGCGGCAAGCTGACCTTGGAGCTCGTCGTTTGGTACGGTTATGATGCGAGAAGATGAAACAACTGAGGAACGTGATACGATTAGAGAACGGATGAGGCAGGACCTTCGCTTGCTGTAGTGTAGATTATTGACGAGTCATGATAGATGACCTAAAACAAGCAAATACATAAAGTTTTGATGATCAATTCCTACTTACTGTCTCTTTTGTGATATCACGTCAGGCGCCTAGAATTGAACTTCGCTTGATCCTATCTAATGCGCTGCTCCCTTGAACCTGTTTTCTAGTGTTCCTCGTATTCATCTCATACAAGCCACTCCAAGGTATCAATCAATTCCATTATCGACATTCTCAAAACTTTGCTTCACTCCTCCACTACCCCGTGTGCGCCCTCGCGGTGGCCTGTCTTCCTATGCTTCATCAAAGGCTGTTCATTGCCTCAAACGTCTGAAACAAACCCCTTTCTGTTAACTGTTCCTTCGGGCTGAGCTGCCTGGAACTGCTATTTATCGCTACTGCGCAAGTTCCCGAAGCTTGGCCTTCTCATCCTCGGTCAGCATCTCAAACAATTCATTGAACCCTGCCACGTTGTCTCGTGTGGCGCGCATGAAGAAATCGATCAAGTAAGCCTGAGTCTCGTCATCACGCTGCCGCGAGCTCATACTCTCCCCCCAGGCCATCAAGTCTGCCTTTGTGCTACCAAGCGCTAGATCGAGCGTGTCGCCATGCTCGTCTTCCCAAGTGTCGTCGCCGTCGTCGCTATCGGCGTCGACGAAGTTGGCCGTTGCCACCGCGGATGCCGCGTTCGAGGCCGCATTAAGGCCAGAAGCGGAAAGGAGTTCCTCGATAAGAACTTTGAGAATCTTGAGCGACGCAGGAACTATGGTAAACTGGTCAGGAGCTATTGGGAGGTCAGCTTGCAAATTTGAGGCAGCTCTCGGTCTGGAATGGGGATAAAAGACGCACTTTGCTTCGCACGAGACCTCGTCATGATCCGGTCGCTAGCAGGTATGATCATATCACCCTTGACCTGTGTCTGAGTGACGCGGGGGTCGTTGAGCTCAAAAAGCTTGGAGAGAGCGATGACACTGCGGAGGTTAGACGGCGAGCACAGCAATGTGGGGTTGTAAGGGAAACTCACTTTTGTCTGATCTCATCATAGCCCGCAAAACTGACCGAGTGTTCCAGCCACTTGGCGAGGACAACTTGGAGTCCGCTCTGACCGTTGACCTGGATGCTGCTCAGGAATTCCACAACATCATGGGCACCACCAAGGGACAGGCGGGCGAAAACGATGATGAGTGACTGGATGAAGGACTGCGCCTGTGCGGTGTCTAGGCGTGTAGCAACAGCTTGGAGAAGCTGTGGCAAGAAGGGACCAAGCCTCTCCTGTCCAGCCTTTTCGACGAGCTCTGCAGCCAGGCCACCGACCTCCGATGCGGCATTATCTTCAACCGAAGACCCCAAAAGACGATCAATAATGACCAGGCAGACCTCAAGCCCGGAGCGACCGCTCTCGTCGTGCCACGCAAACACCTGATGGTGGTCGTGCATGAGCATGTATTTGACTGCCTCGGCACCGGGGCGTAAAACCTCGCCCTCGTTGGATTCTAGCAACTGTTTTGCCAACCTTGGGAAAATCGCCGCAACGAACCCGGTAGGCAGTGGCTCGGAGCCATGCTCGACGAGCAATACAAGCAGCTCGACCGCTAGCTATTTCAAGTTAGCATGGGTTATTCTAGCAGATGTTGGGAGTGATCTCATGTTAGTACGTACCGTGGTTAGCGGGTTTTCGTTCATAACGTTACTCGCATCAATGCTATTGGTAATGAGAGGTAGGGCGTTTGTGCAAAACGCTGTGTACGAGGCAGGGTCCGTCAGGGTGCGGGCAATGTCCTCAAATGCCTCGCAAACAATACCGGTGACCTGGAAGTTGGCTGCGCCGTGCTTAGCGACCAAGAAGAGCAGATTGAGAGCTTGGTTTTCGGGCTGGAGCGCGATCCGAATATCCATGTTGATCGTAGCTCGTATGGTCTCAAGGAGCGTCGCCAACAGATCGTCTGCATCTTCCATTTCCGTCATATCCCTAGCGTCCAAGAACGCCTTGATGGCAGCAATAATCTCGCCTTGTCGATCAGGGGAAACGCCAGCCTTGATGAAGCCCTCAATTGCCTTGACGCATGCGACCTGGACAATTTCAGACTCTGACTTGACCATCAGGCTGAGAGCATTGTTGAGAAGATTTGCTGTTGGGGGATAGCTTTGGGCCAAGGTACCTGCAGCCAGGAAACCTCGGGCTTGAAGAACGGGTTCGTCCTCTCTGTTGGTTGCGTAGTTCACCAGCTCGGAATACGCATGTCCGACCTCTGGAGGGACTTGCTTATCCATCTCCTGAAAGTCACTAACAAGGGCGTTGAATAGGTACAGCGACGCCTCCTGGCGCCGCCAATCACCTGCGTCCGTGAAAAGGGTCTTCGTATAGGCAAATAGGCCTTCGAGAGCCCGGATGTTCAGCCACTCCCCAATCTTAATCAGGAGGTCGCCGCATGCAGTCCTAGCCGTGTAGTTCGAGGAGACAGATGTTTCTTCGGCAAGATAGAGGGACACGTCTATTTCCCAGAGGCCCTCTTCTTCCTGCGTGATCCGTGAATAAGAGATAAGAAGCTCCATCAACTCCAGAACCCAGGGTGTCTCGTGAACGACATTGGCGTGCTGGGCGATGGCGGCATCCAGCTCCTTCTGTACAGGTGGGGCTCGCATCAACTGGTTGAGCAGGTCCAGTTCGTCCAGTACTAGGAAATCCAGCGTGAAAGGAAGGCCGTCGATATCTTCAAGCCGGCCTTGTGCGTCAGCTTCCACGAATAGCTGCCGGTAAGAATCTTGAAGTTTCGAAAGCTCATCCCACGTAGCTTTGAAGAAGTCGACGCTTTGAGCCTGTAGCAAGGACCTGAAAACCAGCTTGATTTTGATCAAAGTTTTCACGGTCTGGACCTTCAGGGCGATGGGGCCTATCCAGCCCTGTGGCTGACTGTTGCCCGAGATCGCCACTTCCTGTACCGGCAGTGGTGACTGTATCACCTGCAACAGAAACGGCAGCCATGTGGTGAGGACGTCCTCGGCAAATCTTTTGACCTCGACCTTGTTGTCATCCTTCACGATGTCCATGAGATCAAAGCAGCTCCTGAAAACAAGGACGGCTAAGCTGCGGTGCGTGAATTTTCGATTTTCGTTGAGTGCAACCGCATGGCATGCATTGATAATGTCGCGGGCGACCTGAGTAAACTGCGTGTCTGTCAAGCTTTCCTCCACGAGATCCTGCAAGATACGCAACGCTCCATGGAGCTGGGCATCGGCACCGTTGGGCATCACGTTGAGGACAGCCGGGAGTAGATCGGGCCATTGATCGGGAAAGTCGACGATGGCAATCTTGGAGACGACGTAGCTGCGGAGAGATATGTTAGACGTGGTTTCCAAGCTGTACAAGGCGGGCTAGGAGATGTCTCACCTCGCTGCTACCTTGACCTTCCGCTCGTCCTCGGTACTCAAGACCAGCTCTAGGATCCCTTGACGGAGCTGAGCCTTCGTCTCGAGTGAGATGGGAACGTGTACGCCATCGCTACCCTCGGGGCTCCAACTCTCCTCAATAAACTTTCGAAGAGTAGTGAGGGCCGATTGGCGGATCTCGACAGGCAGTGCTGTGTTCCCACCGATCCGTCCGAGGGCTAGTGGGAAGTCGAGGTTGGTTTTGGCGCGGATGAGGTCGAGCTCAGCTTGCTTGCGCGGGCCTTCCTGGGGGAGCTGCGTGTTCGCAAGCAGCTGCACCAACTGCGCATCCATCGTGGCCAACTGCTCGGGGGTGGGAATCCGGCGAGGACAAGGTGTAACAGAGAGAAATTGCGTTGTTTAAGCTTAGATTGTGCGTATCGGGAGCGGTGCGGTCCTATTCTATCGATGGGCTGCCGTTTAGTTGGACCGATCGATATCAAAATGGCGGTATGGTGGAGGGCGGAGTGGTCAACCGGTGGAAAACAATGTGGACGCGCGGGACTGGAGGGGTAAGTAGGTGCTAGCCGCGCTGTACAGATTATTGGCTGGGAGGTGAGAATTGAGGGTTGCCAGTCACGGTAATTCTGTTCAACCCCTTGGCAATTTCAGGTCACATGCTTTGGCGTTGTGGAGAAAGCGCGTCAACAACCCCGCGATTCCCACACCCTTGCTCCGTGCGGCAAGGTGTCAGATGAGCCCTTGCACGGTGTGTAACAGAGCATCGCTCCAGTCCAAAGATCAAATGGGACCCCACATCTTCAGCTGAGGCTTCACATGCATTATGGTAGGGTTTCTTAGATCGCCAGAGGATTTTTTAGAAAACTGTCCCATAACCTAGAAGAAGTAATAAGGCCTCGAGTCAAGGCCCAGGCCGAGTCTCAAACTTCTTTCATGACGCGTAGCCATGAGAGCCAGATCAACTCAATTCTGCGAGGCGTGGAAAATCACCTCGCGGTCAGCAACTTTGAAAGGGGCTCTAAAAAATCCATGACATAAGCTTTTTGCACATCGGTAGCCAAAAGGAGAGAATTTTGACAGCTCCCGCTAGGTAGCAGTCGCGTTGTGACATCCAAACAGTAAAAACACCCATCGCGCACTGGCCATCACGACTCTCCCCCAACTGCCTTACACAAAGCTCATCAACTCATTCACCTCACCACCACCACCCCAAACAGCCATATTCACAACCACAGCCACCAACCACCCCCAAAAAACAACCACAACCAACAACCATGATCCGCCAACAAGTCCTCCCCCAAGCCACCCCCATCTCCCTCACCCTCGACCAAGCCTACCCCCTCCTCTCCTCCTTCAACTCCTTCCTCACCGTCGCCATCCACAACATCCTCTTCTACCGCTCCATCTACCCGCCCTCAACATTCCTCTCCACGCGCGCCTACAACCTGACCGTGCATCAAAACCGGCACCCAAAGGTCTGCGCCTGGATCCGCGACGCCGTCAGCTCTGTCGCGACACAGCTCGCCACAGGGAACGTCGCCAAGATCGCCATTGTCATCCATGCGCCCTTTTCCGGGCTTCCTAACAGCAGTGATAATGGGACTCTGTACTCCTCGCTACCAGAGCCGGGTGCGGTGCTAGAGCGGTGGATGTTCGACGTGAGTCGTTTTCCCGCATGGTCTAGGAAGAGGCGCGACCAGACGGCGGCGAAGGCGATGGCGGATTATGGGAAGATGTTGGGGAAGGAGGCTAATGACGAAGCGGTTCGGGAGAAGTTGGAGGGGGATGGGAGCGTGAGCTGGCCGGATGTGGATGAGCAGTTGCGCGGGGCGCTGCGGAAGATGGCGATTGCGGCGGAGAGGCTGGATGCGCTGCCGGAGAGGTGTACGTTTACGGTTGCGGTGGAGTTAAAGGGCGAGGGGATGGCGCCGATTGGGGTGAGTTGCTGCTGCTGTTTGGTTCGCTTTTTGAAGGGGGTGATGTTGACTGAGTGTGATAGCATCCGCAGGCTTGGATTCCGTCGGAGCCGAATCTTCAGACTGCGTCGAAGAGTAGGCTTGTCGCTGGGAGCGACGTAGGTGGTGTCAAGACAACGCCTGTCCGCTCGGTGGGGGCTGGTCCGTTGTTTTTTGAGTGCTGGGTCGAAGAGGGCAAGGCGAAGGAGTCGTTTGTGTCATCACTGCTGGATTCGTCGATACCGGATAGCTAAAAGAGTGAGCTATGATGACTGGCTTGCGATTTCACACACTTCAAAGTTTATGCATCTCATGTGAAGCTATGCAATGCAGTATTGTGCATTCCATACTCATCAATTGCCTGTGCCGTATGTCTGTAAGACGTCGAACCCAAAGTTCGACCGCCCAAGAAGAGAAATAAGATGCAGGAGCTAAAATACAAGAGGCCGCGTCCCTCGCAGACCATAATCAGACACATATACACATACAGACAGCGTTGTATGAAACTCATCAACCATGAAACCAAAGACGCCAGCCAGTCCGCGATCCCGCAAGACTTCCCATGCCATACCCCCCCACCCACCCATCCGTCCGTGCCAACCAATGTTCAACCCGTGGCGTCCATTCCTTGCCGAAACACCAGTGCCATCCCTTACTCCGCCGTGCTATTGGCGTTCCCTCCCTTCAGCAACGTCCTCAGACTTACGATTTCCCTCCTCAACCGCGCATTTTCCTTTTTCACCCTCGACACCTCCTCGCTGCTCTCGCGCATCTTCACCATCATCTCCTCCTTGTCCTCTCTGCCCTTGCCCTTCAAGGCCTTGACGATCTTGCCCAGCTCGCTGTTAAACTTCTCATACAACAGCTCGTTCTCTGCCGTCGCCTCTTTATATAGCTGATCGATCGAGCGCACCTTGGCCTCGCTCGCCTTCAGCGCCGCGTCCACGTCCCGCTGCACCTCAGCCTGGCGCTCCTGCAGCTCGCGCATCGCTTCCGGCACGCGCTCCTCCAACGCCTTTACAGATGCGCTCAAGTTGCACAAGTCTGTCGTAGCCGAGCGCGGAAGCGCAGAGTTGACACGCGCCATGTCCTCCGCGATGCGCGAAAGTTCTGTCTTGAGGGCTGCATCCACCTCATCGACAGCTTTCTTCTCGGTCTGCAGTCGTTCCCGCAGCTTCTGTGGCGATTGAAGACGGAGCCTCTGGCTCGATGCTGCGGTCGACGAAGCTGCAGGTTTCCCAGGGCTGCTGGATGTGCGAGTGGGCGACTCACTGGGATTGGTCGGAACCCGGCCTGGCTTAAGCATAGGGATTTGAGAGGTTGAAAGAGTCTTGGAATGCGCCTTGTGGGTTGGCGTCGTCCTCTCGACTTCTAGAGACTGTACCGGCTTCTGGAAGAGATCTTGGACGTTCTCCTTTTGGCGGGAAGTTCGCAGCGCTTGCGGCAAGGATCCCGGACTTATGGGGATCTTTGACGGCGAAGGGGCTCGTGGAGCAGAGTTGAACTTCTCGCCTGTCTGCTTGTTTATGCGGAGAGGCATCAAGGGGGGATCTTCCAGGCTAGCGGCCGCCATGAGATTCTTGAGATCTGACAGAGAGCTACGCCGCTTCTTCTTAAGAGATTTCGCCTCGACCACTTCAATATCTGGCTCGCCGATTGTCTCAAGCCTGTGTGAACTTGTTGGGCGACTTTGCGTATCATCGAAAGCGCCAGCAACTGGTGGCCTGTCGCGCGACCCGGGCCTGTGAAGCTTGTTGGGACCAGGCAGCCCATGGATTCCCAAGTCTACAGACCTCGACCTGTTTATGGACGCCTTGGATAGACTGCCACTCTCCCCAGTGCCAGCGTGACGGCCATGTTTGCTCAGGCTTCGCCACATCGACGGTTTCTCGTTGTCGTTTTTGCTATTCTGCCGAAGAAGCGAGTCGAATCCGAACTTCCTCCGAAGGGACGAGGTGTTTGAAGTCATGGATCCGGAAGCAGACTTGTGACTCCGACTGCTTGCATTCAACGAGTCATATGCGGAGCCTTTCAGACTGATGCTAGCCCCAAAGCCCCCATCATCAAATATTCGATCACAATCTTCGACGAGACGATCGAGTAAATTGATGTAATTCGGCGCACTGCCGTCGTCCACCAGCAATTCGGCAAATGCAAGTGTCAACGCGCCTCTATCGCCGTCGTTTCCACATCCATCCAGAAGATCTGCAAGCAGCTTGATGAGCGCGGTGAAAGCCCGGCGATTTTGTGGTGCCATGTCACTGAAAAGGTAGTTGACGAAGTCGCCAAAGTCGCCTGGAACCCTTCTCGAAGCACGCGCCTGAAGAGCGTCGAGGGCCTGCATCGTCATGATCAGGCCGATCTGGTCTCGCCAAGCAATGCGGATGAACTTCTCGAATGCCGCAAATATCACCTCTGTCCCCAGCTCAGCAGACGAATCAAGGTCATACGGGAATTCGATAAGCCGGTTATACAAATCGTTGACGGAGAGCTCATCGGTAAATGATCTGTTGAGCAACGTACGACCGATGAAGTAGCCCTTGCGAGCCTGTAAGTTTGCGACGTAGCCCGTAAATGTCTGCTCGAGCCGGACAAGCGGGTTCTCGGGGCGATCTTCTTCACCAATCCGTGCCCCATCCCTGCCTCGGATCGATCCCGATATTACGGTGAGCTCTCTCTGGTTGCCCGAAGCCTGCGGAGGGAACAAAGTTGACACGTTCCCAAGGGGAGTGCGTTGGAGTTTCGACCCTCCATTGAGAGTTGAGTTGTCGGTAGTAGAGGCGCTGAAGGACGTCGTGCTGCTGTTTCCGGCCAGAAAGTTGGAGAGCATTTTCACGGGCGAGGAGCCTAGAAATGACTTGTTGTTCTTCTCGACCTTCGACGTGACGCTGAGACCCCGCAAGATCTTGGTGTAGTACGAGACTAATGCAGGAACGAGCTTCATGTTGGAAACACCAAATTGGTGGCTTAGCAGCTGGATGATACGACGTGAGACTGTGGGGATGAAATCCTCGAGCGCGATATCATCCGTATACTTTTTCCCGTTCAAGCCGAGCGTGTTCATGGTGATTCGCTTCATGTCTCCCGTTCGTACTTCGATGACCACTTCGACCCCGTAGTGACCAACAGGCGCGCCCTTTGTGCCCTTGTCGTTGTCGAGTACGATTCGGATCGGAGCAGGTTCCCTGCGACCCTCGATGAGTTGCTCAGCAGCTTCTTGGAAGACGGCCGCGTGCAGTCCGAAATTGTTATCTGTCATCTTCACAGAACGCAACGTCCAGGCGGGGTCCTCACGTTCCTTCTCGCAAAAGCGTCCCTCGATGCGAGCCTTGACAATATCCTCACTCCATCTGGTGGCCTTGCCCTCGTACGATTCCTGGAGCAAGAAACATCTTGACGTGATGGCTTTGCTGGTGAAGTATTCGCCCGAGTGAGCGCCCTTCATATCTTGGGTAGAAGTCATCCATACCATACGGCCATCGGCAGACTCAGTAAACCGTACGTCAGCAAGATTATGCCAACCAGTAAAAGCAAAATCTAGATTGCTCTGACCTCCCGCACCGTTAGTCATGGTCGCAAGCAAGCCGGCAGGTGAAGGCTTGTCAATCTCGCGCAGGAAATCCCGGCCAGTGGGGCCAGGGCTTGATTTCTTCTGAAGAATGACGATGCAGTCGGAAAAGAGAAGGAGAATACCCGCACGTTCTTGCGGACTGGGCGCACTCGAACTGGTGCCGTATGGCGCAGCAAGTTCAACAAAGTCAACGGCCAGAAGCAAACGTCCTTGCGGCTCCAAATCCATCGGCCAACATTCAACCATGGCGCGTAGACGGTTCGTAACGTGAGGCTTGTCGGGTATTGGATCATCCATCGAGCAAATATTGGTGATAATGTCTCGTGCGCGCAAGAGAAGCTGCAACGCAGGATGTGTGATCGGGAGGCAGGTGACAATCTGATCAATGAACAAGCTGTAGCGAGGAAGCCTCTGAACCGGCTCGATGAGCAGCGAGCGGACGGTCTGCTCTCCGGTTTGCGCCACTCTCTGTCGGAAGCTGGATTGTTTCTCGAGGAACGAGTTCAGAAGCTGAGGGAAGTTGTTGCTGGCGCGAATGTAGTCTTGGTAACAGTCCGTGAACTTGGGAAACCATTCCAGAAATATCCGTGCCATAGCCAGTGTCCCGCTGGGATCTTTGACCTTGGTAGATCCTCCTAGGCGCGGCGCGGGAATTGGGAGTTCCATGTCCCTCAAAGCGTCGTCCTCGGTGTCATCCATCACTCGCCGAATTTCATGCATGAAAGCCGTGTTCATCAGCAGGATCTTGTCCGCTGACCTGGGGAACAGCTTCTCCAGGTCTTCCTCGGAAGGGCTAATACTTCCCGAAGACCTCTCCCTCGCAGATTGCCGAAAATTGTCGGCAATGTGCTTGACCAACTCGTTCAGCTTGTGGACATACCGCTCTTCAGTATCAACAAGCTCTCCTAGCTTCATGCGCAGGTCCAATTTCTGGTTCTTGGTAAACGACTTGCTCCGATTCAGCGATATTGGTCTCGAAGGCGCCCTCCGCAGTTTTGTGGTTGGCAAGAAAACTGGCTCTCCAAACAGCTTCACCAGCGGGGTGTAACCGGTATACTGTCTCAAGGTGGGATCCAGGATGTCGTCCTCGTCTTCTGGTATCTGTTCGAGTTCGGCGGGCTGCAATGGCACTATAGAACCCGGAGGCAGGACCAAATCGATATCCACATTGCTAATATGCTGGGTCTGAAGAGCCGATTCCAAGATGCGAATCACATCGGCCGTGTTCTCGGCCTCAACGGCAGACTTGGCAAGGTCTGCAGCATGCTGCTCGCTGAAGAGCGAGGGCGCAGACCCGGGGCGGCGGGCGCGGGTTGTGGGATATTGGTTCTTCAGGTGGTTCTTGACGACCTCGGGCAGCTCGCTGAAGTATTTGTAGAGGCCAAAGGCCAGTGCTCGGCAGATCTCGTCTCCTTGGAATTCGCGCGGAAGGTGGTCGACAACGCCGTAGAAGGGGGAGTTGGGCGAGATTGTTATGCGCGGAAAGGACTGGAAGCCGGCGGGGCTGTAGACGTGGATCTGGACGCGCGAGCTGTTAAGGGTGTAGTTGGCCGTCGTCGAGGCGCCGTGGAATATCAGGACGGGGAGGTGGCCGAGCAACGGGTCGCTGGCGTAAAAGAGGGTGAGGTGCTCTGGCGAGAGCGCCAGCTCCTCCGTAACACGAACCATGGTCGCTTCAGTAGGTCAAGTCGTGATCATGGCTGTCGCGAGGATGGGGCGAGTTCGCTGTCGAGCTGGGTAGACGATGCGACCGGTACGGACGGTGGGGGAGGCGGGGGAGGCCGAGATCTATGGGTCGCGGAGGACAAGCGCGGGTTTTTCGTGCGAGTTTGTCTTCGGTCGAGCGAGTAAACAGAGCGAGAAGCAATGCGGCGCGACGAGGCGGGATGCTGCAGATTGCTGAAGGGGCGGCACAGCTGCCTCGCACAAATTGCGGCGGACTGCAGCAAGGGCGCATCCAGCTCAAGGTTTTCCGAGTCGCAACGAGGAAGCCAGCAGGACGGACAATTGCGTCACCAAAAAAGAAAATAAGGCGCCTTTACCCCGGAGGAGAGCAGGAAAGACGGCACCTGAGAATATGTTGCCGATGCAATGCGCAGCTCGAACGGAATGGCGGGCAGCAAGATCGGTGAGCTTGAGAGCGGTCCAGGTCAAGCACCTCAGCCAGGCGGTTTGGGAGAGCTGCAAATTGTGGAGTGCGTGCTGGTGCCAGGATCGGGCTGCAATGGGCGGCAGCTTTTGGCGGTGAGGAGGCTCGGGTCCTAACGCGTCCCGCAAGCGCGTGTTGTGGACTGTGCGCTCGGATCCCGTTGCCCCCCTGCCCCACCTCGGAAAGTAAACACACCTCGCTGAAACCCCGCCGAGCCCGCCCCACCTTTCCCCTTTCCATTCCCAACACCCGTGGACCTTGGTTGTCGAAATAATGAGTACAATATGCATACAACAAGTTACACCTTCATCACCGCAGGTCAATACATCAAAATGTATTGACCCGGCGGCGATAGTCGTCCGGCCAGTAGTGGACATCATGGTTGATGTCCACTACTAAACTAACGCGGACACGAGTGCCGGTGAGCTCAGCGGCACTTGCTCTCACTCTGCGAAGAAATGGGCCGAGCGCAGCTGTATATTCGGCTCTAAACGCGGCATCCATTTGGCCGGTACGGTGTGCGGTAACTGGCATGAAGCCATGGATGTCTCTTGCTGAATTATCAAATCCAGCAGGCCAGGACGGCCACGACACCACCAGGAACAGGGTGCTTAAAGACGTTAACGCCCCAAAAAGGCGTCTCAGGTCCTCATCAGACAGCTGGCCCCCCCAGAAACGGGAGGGTCTATCGGCCACCATGATGGCCAGGTTCTGTACCCTCGCCGCCCTATTGTAGATTCGGTTGTAAGCCATGATGATCACGTCCACTAAAGAAGGGCTTAAAGCAAGCACTCACCACGAGAACGTCCCTGATGCCAGCACCATAAGGGGCACCAGATCGGCCACCCCCTCCAGCCCAAATGAGCGCTGGCATAGCGCCAGATAGACCATGTCACGGTGGAAATTTACCACTGTCGAGGTGTGTTGTGTAGGTGTAGGTGTGGCAGGCCCAAAGGCCTGGCCAATATTGATCGCCGTAAAAGCCATTGGCGACGCCCCCGGGGCAAATGCCCCGTCAGCGATGGCCTGCTGCCAAGTCAGGGCAGCAGGCCAGTTGCGTTCGCCGTACGCTACCTCACTCACTGCGCCACTGGCGTCGAGGTGGAGGGCGATAAGGTACCGGGGGTTGCCGTCCCCGCCGGCGACACCAGAGCTTGCTGGCTGGTTGTCCATGTTCCAATTAGATGTCGTATAGCAGCGTGAGAGGCTCGGTTGCTTTGAGAAGGGAAATGCGGAAAGAGGTTTCTGGGTGCTTCGAGATTATGTGAGTGACTGATGGGGATTATGAGTCGGCAGTGGTATGAGGAGAAAGTGAGGGTGATGTAGCAATCAGACAGGCCCAGTCACCGATCTGCTTGCGAAGGAATTTGGGTTGATGTGCTTGGGGGGTTGAGAGACGAGGGGAAGGTGGGAGGAAGAAAAATATGGGCCTCGAATTTGTGTGAGTGAATTCACATACCTTAGCTTCCAGCAGAGATCGTAAAAGCGGGCCTTGGTTCTTTTTTTCTTTTTCAAACCCCACGCTACCTACCGGCCGGTGTTGTGTCAAGAGGGCAAGTTTCTAGGGCCACGGCACTAGTCACTTCTTCGATCTCGCGCCCTAGTCCCGTAACCAGACCACCCGTAGATAGCTTCCTTTTTTGAGCCTAGCAGCTTCATATCACAAATTCAAGTATACACTCTCTTGTCAGAGATTTCATCATCGATGCCCTCTCGGCTGACGAGATTCGCGCATGCGAACGTTGAAGAGGAATCATCAAGGATGACATCGAGGAAAACCCAATAGCTTTTGCTGCCGACAATATTCTTGCGCCAACAGCATGGGAGACCGAAGCTGGTGTCAGCGCCTCACAGAAATCTCCGTATTGCAGCGCCCCCGTCTACAACTCGTACCGACTTCTTCAATAATTCTCATCTGCTTATAGCAGCAGCTCACATGCAACCCTACCATCCTACCTGGTATCTCACAGAACCGCACGCGTCACCATTACCCCCGACCTCCCCGACAGATATGAAATCCTCGAGAGCTTCAAGAAGCGCGCAAGGGAACATTCTAGATCTACAACGGACCTGCGAAATCTGGGCTGCATGGTTTGGGGTGCGCAACGGCGGGAACATGTCGCAGGATATGGCGATGCGGCGCAGTTTCTGTTCCAAGGGGGCTAAGTTGCAGCTGAGAGCTGGAGCTGAGGAGGATGGACCAAGAAGGATTCCTTTCTGTTGGAAAACGGTTGTAGAGACGAACGATGACAGCAGCGGCAGTTGCTGCTACGAGTGTTGCGTGGCAGCGATGTCAAGGTGGTGCCGGTGATATTTAAGGGTTCGAGTTCTTTGTCATGGCTGCTGCTTTCATGCTCAAGTTTTCTTCTTTGTCTTCACTCAAATTAAGGGAGCTTCTGAAAGATGCGATTGTTTGGCTTACGGATAATTCATTGTGTCATGAAGGATTTAAGGCCTTGTCGAGGTCGGGTCATGTCCGTTATCGTGATCATGACTGGTGAGTCGACTGGACTGGATGAAGCCGGGGTGCTTCAGCAGCTGACTGGAAGCTTTCTTTCGACGACGTCATCCCACCGGAAGTCATGTGAAATGGCACCTAGGTAGGTACTTCACGGAATGCTCCGGACGTTGATCCGGAAATTGGTAGAGTGGGGGGCTGTCCTCGGTCGCGCCTCCCTGTCCGCCTGCCCCGACACACCGAACCACCACAATGCATCATCACAACAGACCACGACGCAGACTGACAGATTGTTCTGAAACCGAGGATTCGAGATCACAAACTGATGAGAGCTCCAATCCGGGCGATATACCTCGCAAGTACCTACGAAGACGAATGCGGCAATGCCAGCGCACCGTAAAGCAGGGCCCAGCTGACCTCTGCCATGGCAGCAACAGTTGGAACAAAATATCACGAAACACAAGTCGTCTGATTTCCCCTTTTCACACCATTGCGTATCCTCAACCAGTTCGCGGAAAATCTTCGGCAGCGACCTTACCTACTCCGAAACTGCGAACACACCCTGCCTCCTGAGGGGGCTTGCCCTCGTCGCCGGAGCAAGGGTGTACATTCAGTCTTTGCGATTTTTCCACCCAAATTACATGAAACACACTTTGCCCCTTTGGTGGAGGCGATAGCGCCCTGGGAACTCCCCTTTGGAGGTGAGACGCGCTTCAAAAAAACTGTTTAAACTCCAATTTGCCGCTCTACATGTATGGCCTCGAGGTGCTGGTGACGTCGAGTCCGGTGGGATGGCTTTCACGTAAAGCTAGGCTGCATTATGGTGGTACGTGCCAGTCATGGTCACTCTAAGAGAAATATGATCACTGACACCTCGAACAAGGGCATGATACTAGAGTGGCGATAATGGAACAGAGTGACTGACACTTTTAGCTTAGATACCTTAGGTATGTTGGACGTCAAGGCAGGTAATTTTCGCGGCGACTTTTGGCAATAAACGGGAAGAAGTGGCCATATGTATAATGGGAACCAGAAATGCATTGGTGAGTAACAGGATTTCACATAAAGAAAGGGATGGAATGAGAGAACAGGTGTCAAATGACTGGAACCGTATATTCAACCTTGATATTTGGGCACCGACTGACTCTCCACACGGAAGAGGGGTCATCTAAAGACACTGCTCTGTTTTGGTTGTCATGTGGGCAGATTTGGTGCTGGGCGCCTGAGGACTCACCCTTGACGGCTTGACTAGGAGTATCTCGATCCTCCTGCTGTAGGGAACACAGCTTCTCTCCCCAAGGTTAACGGCCACGAGCCCTGGGGACTCTGTGGGCAGATGCCAGATTCTCCTTCTCACCATGAGCTACTATATCGACCAGGAGCTGCAACGGCTGCATGATTAGTTCAGCAAAAGTCGCATTGGCCGAAATAGCGCGCCCTCCCAGACATTCACTTTTCCAGTGGACCGCTGCCCTACACCCTAGGGGCCCCAGCTCCGGAGCATGGCTTTCCACCAGGCACAAGCTATGATCATATCCGTACACCGCACAAGGTCCAAAGCCTCACCCCGAAGGCTTGAGAAATAGAGTCTCATTTCAAGAATAGCCACACGTTTCCGCACCCTTAGTCGAGCTAGAGCTGTACATATCCGTCTCGATGTCACGACACACATTTCACGCAACAAGGGGCACTCGAATCGTTCTACCGCATGTCCCCGCCCTACCTCGCGCAATCGCCATAGCTCGCGCCGTCATCTTACCGCACGTCATCGTCCTTCTCCTCATGTTGCATCCACCACTAATCTCCATACGTCGCAACACGCAAGGGCCCATGGTAGAATAAGGCCGAACCCAATAGAGGAGAGCGGCTCGAGAGAGTAAGTCGGTATGGAGACCGACGTCGTAGACCTCGAGGACCTACAGTACCAGTTCACAAAAAACCAACAATCAACCTCGGCTCCTCCGTATTCCAAAAGTTCATGAACACTTCCGAGGTGAACTCCCTCTTCGTCTACGCCGAAAACAACTCCCCCTATTACGCCTCCGGCCTCACCCAGTTTTGCCTCGACCTCTCTCGATACCTAAAACCAAACAGTTACCGTTACATCCCGTTCACTTACTTCTGCGGTCGGAACATGATAAGCCAGCTGGGGATTGCTGAACCTGGCCTGCCACGGATTGCTGAAAGTCTTCTGTACCAATACAAAAGACTTGACGGGATCGACGCAGACAGCATGTACGAACTAGCATATGGGTACGCCCGCTGCCACACTGCGAACGTTGGGGACGTCGCCGCGCTGGATACATTCATCCAGTACTGTCGAACGGATATTAAGTAAGGGGATACTTTTATCTGTATCATAGATGGAATAGGGTACTACGAGCAGGGCAGACCGTTTTATGTTGACGGTGGCATGTTTAACCTGGGCTGCGTGATCGGTTCAGCAGCACCCGTGTCGACCGCGGCGGGTACCCTCAGACATCCACCGTTCGACCGCCGCCTCCCACCGCAATACAGCCACACACTCAGAATGTGTTTTTTTGAAAACAGTATTCCTGAGCCCAACAGCTGGGAGCGTCTAGCTCCGGGATATGGTACTCCGCTAGGCACAGGATACGGGGACCTCCGTGCACTGCACAACATTCAAAACAGCGCACCCCAAAAGCAGGCATACCATCCCGATGGCCCCAATCTAACCCAGCCGGCACTTCAAGACTTGGAGTCTCGCCAACACCCAGTCTCCCACACAAGGCGATTTGTTCCCAAGGATACCAGGGGCCCCATCCCCGAAGGCATAGAACGCGGTCGTCCCACAGGCGGCAAAACTGCAACCGCCGCCGTTCACAAAATGCGACTAAGGAATGAGATCCTGCAGCAACAGTTCGCCAAAGACTTCTTCAACAGCCTCCCGAATTCCCTCCGAGGACTCAACGAGCGGCTTGCTGGGTCCAGCGACTTCTTCCAATTTCTTACGGATCCCCAGACGAATTCCCTCTTCATCCAGGCCGACACCAGAGCCGGCTTTGTCTATAATACCAGCTGCCTTACCGAGCTCAGTTGCACTCTGTCACAGACCCTGGACTTGGACACTCGGCGTCCCCGCCCGCTGATATACGTCTGCGGTCACAACATGACACCTGAAGCGAAACACCTCGACCCTGGCGCGCAGCGGATCATCGAAAATATACTGTACCAATGGAAATCACAGGACCTCCTCAGCGTGGGCGAACAGCGCCCAGACACTGGCGCATACAAGCTCGCCCGCGCCTGCTTTAAGGCCGAGCCGGATCTCAAGGCGCTTGGCAGCACCTTGGTCAAGTACTGTCAGGAGGCGAATCGCAGAGGGAGAGCCTTTGTGTGTATGATCGACGGAATAAGGTACTACGAGAACGAACCGTTTGATACCGGAAACATGCTCTACCTGCTGTCGCAGCTCCTGGGCCTGGCCAATACATCACGCGGCTGCTTTAAGCTTCTCGTCACAAGCCACGTGCCCGCCCCGCGTGTGGATGAGGAGTTTATGAAATTAAATAATCAAGTTATCGACATGCGAGGCTGGAAGGTTCCGGGCAGCGGTCCGGACAGAGCGGGGTTTCAAAGGCAAATGGAAGAGCTTGTGAGTAATATGCTGCTCATGAGGGAGTCCGTTGCTTTGGATTCGCCTTCTAGCAAACCGCCTCGGCGGGAGGAGACTATTCGGAAACGCAGGTAGAGCGATCCCAAGGATATATTGGCGAGACCAATAGCAAGAAGGGGGATGCTTCGATTCGGAGGAGAGGGAAGGAGAGTTCCATTGAGAGCATGGAGAGGCTGGTCCCTCTTGAGCCTAACTCCAACACTCAACCTACGGACCAGTGATAGTTTGGGGCATAGTTAGATAGCTCGCTGTGGAACAATATGGATGTAGTCGCTGTTACTAAATGCTAGTATCAGTGGATTCACTTTTGCAGTGTTTTGGTGCAGCGGTCTAGTTCGACACTCGCTCAACGACAGAAGCAGTAAATTTCAATTAGTTTTATGAAACCCCACAGAGACCTGCTAGCCAGACACTTGCTCGCTTTCAGTAGTGCTTTAGTGCGTAGTTACTACCTCACACGAGAGCAATACGTGCAAAGTTTTTCTCAAACTCCTCCGTCATTGCCTCTCCGTTCATAATACCATGGACATAAGCCTGCCCCAGTATGAGGTAGCCGTCCCTATCAGTCGCCCTCCTCAACACCACGGGAGTTCGACACCCACGAACAATCCAGACCTCGTCCCCAGGCAAAGCCTGCCATGTTGTGAAAGCCAAATAGCCTCTTTTTGTCTCGTACACCGAGCGGCCTTTTGTTGTATGGTCGCCCACCGAGTATGGGTGGCTCTGGAGCAGTTCGCTGGCTGTACGTCGACGAATCTCCTGTTCGTATTTCATAACTGCCTCGAATGTCGGAAGCGACTCCCGCGGTTGCAAAGAACCGAGCTTAGATTCTAGACGCGACCAATCCTGCGACGTCGGGTCCCCTCTCTGGAAGCACGAGGCAATCCAAAGGGCGAACCATTCGCTATTTTTGGTGGCCGCATCTCTATAGGCCGTTGCTTGGTCTTCCAGCTCTGGACTGTTGACGCAGTCGGCAGTCCAAGTCCAAAGAATAGCCTCGTCACGGCTCTGACCATTGCCATGTGGGTACTTGCCGCTCTTCGCCAAGTACCTTAGAGTCCAGAACACGTGGGTCGGAGTTTGTTTCCATCGCCATTTCTCTCTCCGTCTCCTCGATATTTTTGGGCCATCTTCAATGACATCAACTCGAGCACCTCGCACAAAGAGCACATCTTCGTCAATCTCACAGATAGACTCGTCTGTCGATTTCGTCCCCGCTGCGCTGAATCTTGGGAAGCATTTGTTTGACCTCTTTAACGAACGTTCGAGCCCAGCCTTGTTAGGAATGCCAAAGTCTGGGACCCATGACGGCAATTCACCGCATTCCCTATGATGGATTTTGTGGTATACCAACATCGAGAAGACGAAGTCGAGCTCCCGCGCATTGTTATAGTACAAGGCAGCGGTGCTAGTAAAGACGTCTCGGGTTGTTAGTGTGTAATTAGGAACCAACAGGTCCTGTTGAAGTGACCGGCTAAGCACGAGCTCCACTAAGCCCAAGCATCCGTATATGTGATCTCTCGGGTCAGCGAAGTCGTAGTCGGCCATCGTGTAGAGCAGTCTCAGGATCTTCTCCCATTCAGTGTCTTCTCCTGTGGGTAAATCTTTCACATCCAACTCGATATGCCGACGAACTCTGTTTATCGACCTCAGATGTTCGAAGCAGTATGTCTGACGCCGGTTCCACAGCGCATCGCTCTGGGGCCGTTGTGCACCAACCCAGTTTTGGATGGACAGGGAAGCATTGAAGGTGTTGATGATGAGCCTGAGAAATTCCATGAACTGCCTAAAGTCAAATATCTGGGAGCCAGCCAATATGACGATCTGATCCGGCGGGAGACTGAAGACCTCCTGGACAACCCAGCCGCGACCGCTACCGCGTAATGTTAGCATATCCAGCGTCATGTTAAGAGGGATATAACATACAACCAGCGGCTCTCCACAAAGAAAGCCATCAGGTCGGGGAAGCTGCCTTGCCAAAGTGCGCACTTTTCCTTCCCAAGACATTCTTCAAATAACGGATCCGTCAACTTGATGCTTTTGTCTTCCAAAAACGGCCGCCCCATTGTATTTTGCAGGTGTAGCAGTGGTGGGATGACGTTTTCGAAGATCTCAACAATTTCGCGTTCCGGCTCCATGGGACCGAGCCATACGAGGACTCGTTTGGCAGACTTGTAAATGGTGCCCATCAGATTGACTTGATGGGAGCGCTCTGTGACATTTTCTTGATCAATGCAGAGGGCGTCGATCCACAAGTACGCCAAACGACCATCGGCAGAATTCGTTTTTAGCCCGGGCTCTGAGGTATGTTCGAATGGGTCCCTCGATATTACCTCTTTGACATTGGCAGTTGATCGTTCCCGCGAGATGAAAAGACCCCGCTGCTGAGCCTGGACGAGGAAATCGAAGAGGTTTTCCCCGATTTTCACCTGTTGACCGTTGCATTCAATCGTCCTCAAGACCGGCGTATCTTCGCCGCGCTTACTATCGGCGAGAGTGTGACGTGGCTGTCCCCAGGTGTATGATAGAGCCCAATATTTTGGGACACTGTCGATCGCGAAAGTTGACAGCTCGACCGCAACCCCTGGCCGAGAACTTCGGCTCTGCTCACTATGGTAGACGATCTGAAGAAGCCTGATATACCGCCCCTCAGGGAGGCGGTCGTAGTGCTGCCGATGGGTCAGAATGGAGGGACCCCCCACAGGATCCAAAGGATCGACCATCCCAGCCGACGGCGGTGGATGCGATTTCTCTGTCTCGCGTATTGGTATTGGTTGGGTTGAGCTGTTCATCATTGATTGAATCCGGTGCTTGGGCTATCGCGACGAAATGATTAGGATCAACGTGCGGGCCTGGTCGAACGCGGGAGTCGAATTTGCAAGGTGGCTGTGTCGCGGCTATGTACCTGGGCCTCACTGAAGCACGATGGGCTGAGCTAATGCAAGCCAAAGCGAGCCGCCCGGCTCTCGCAACCAATCGACCAGTCCTTTTGCCAATCCTAGGGGTGAGAGGGCAAGACTCTTAAACCGGCCTTTTTTCTTACACAGTTGTGCGAAAACATAAGAACAGATGCTACTCTTTCCGGGAAGAACCATTCTTGTATGGGTATGGGTTTGGGGGCACTGGTTGAAGTAAGTACCTGTAGCCAGAAACTTTAGCTGGAACAACTGTGAAGGGACCAGCACCAAATTTTCGAGTGCCGGCTTTTGCATTCCCATCTACTGGGGCTCAGAACACGCTATAGGTGCTCAGGGGTAATCGGCCAGAGAGGGAGACCTGGTCAACCTGAAGTGGCCCTGTTTTGCTTTCGAACTCCTTTTTGATCTGCTGAATGGTTGAAATCATGCTTTGGCGGCCATTATCTCCTCAACGACGCGGGCAGTGGCCTCTACAATGATCTTGTGCTCGTTTGCGTGGATCCTCTCCTTCAACTGGTCGAGATCCTCGCCTTGTTGGACCTCAATCTCTCTCGTCAGGATGGTCTCGCCACGGTCAACCTGCTTGATGACGTAGTGGACCATGATGCCAGTCTTGTTGCCCTCGAGCTTGCCAGCCTTGAAGTCTTCGTATGCTCTCTCGATTGCATTGACTCCATCGTATTTACCTAGAGTCGTCTCAGCTCAGGGCTCATGCGAGCCTCAAATCTCATGTGTTCAAACTCACCTGGAAGAGCGGGATGCAAGTTGATGACTTTGATGCCGGCGGCGCCGATGGGGTCGAGGAAATGCTCCCCGAAGATGTGCATCCAGCCGGCGAGTACGATGAGATGGGGGCGTTTGTCGCTCTCGAGGATCTTCTTCGCTAGGGTGGCATCGTAGTTATCCCGCCCCTGCTGTAGCTTCGCGGGATCGGTGTCGGTCTTGGCCTGGAAGCCGTGGGAGATGAGGTTGAAGTACTCCCAGGGGATGTTGTTGGCCTCAGCGCGTTTAGTCGCATAGGCTTTGCCCCTGTTCACGATGAGCCGCGTGATGCGCGAGTTGGGGATCTGCCCGCCCGCGACGGCGTCAATGAGGGCCTGGAAATTGGAGCCATTGCCGCTGGCCATGACCAGAATGCGGCATTGCTCTGACTCGGTGGTTTGGGCCATGGCGGGTAGTTTAGTTGTGTCGATCAGGAATCCCGGATTTGAAGTGAGCGTAAGTGGCGAGTGAGGAAATTTTAGTGGCTCTCACCCCCTCCGGATTGCGGAGGCGAGCACGTGGAACCGTTGCCCCACAGCGGGTGCTCCCGGTACAAGTGCCAGACTTTCTGAGACACGAGGGGGGAACAAAGCTGGAAGAATCCATACCATGGTTTCATTTTTCAATGCCTAATACGAAGCGAGAGCTGCACGTGCATTCTTATCATAATTCTACCTAAGTTAGGCCGTTTCTGCTGACCACAACCAACTTCCGGCGAACCCTTTCACCACAGTGATAGTCTGGCCCGTACTAACTCTACAAACCTCAAGGTTTTCAAGCACGTCGGGTATGACAAAAAACGTAAAAAGGACAGTTACATATGCCTAGGTGCAAAACAGAACGCCAACTCCCGTCCCCACCGGTCTAGCCCCCTCGCCATTTCCGGTGTCCCTTGTGCCTTCCAGATGCTGATCGCTCAAAATCTTCAACAAAGCGTGAATCTCCTGCCCAGCCCTCCTCGAGTCAGCTCGCATACCATAATACGCATGCAGAAGAACCATGGGCAGCAACCAGGAGAAGGCGGCAGCGCTAGCAATTTTTGCCCCTGATGGCGGTTCTGATGAGTGTTGTTGAAGCGGTCCGATGATCAAGAACAAAAGATCAAAGATGCAGACGGCCACAGCAATCCACGCTGCTGGCGCGCCTCGTGTGTGCAGCGAGCGTACAGCTCCTGCAGTTTCAAGGAACGACTTGTTCTGATCCTCGTCGGAAAGCTGTGACGGTTGGCTCAGGACATGGCGGAGAGCGCCTTTCGCAGACTCGGCATCCTGGATTATGTCCGACATTGCCGAGAGGAGCGTTCCGAAGCTGTCGGAGAGCGACTTGGCCAGCTCTGCATCAATTTGCTTCCCGCTATTCCTTCTCTTCCCCCTCAATACCTCCATCATTTCTTCCCCCGCTCTCTCACAAAACCTCTCGTGTCTCACTCGGCTTAGAAGACCATGGAACATCCCTAGCGGGTCACCCAGAGCGAAGAAATACAACATCAGAGCCGACCACGCTGCTGTCAAGGCAGCCGTTGACTCCAGTGCGACGAGAAGAAGAAGAACCGGCCACATCCACTGTCTCGTTTAGCTGATGTTTCCTGCCACGGAGAACGTTTGCACCCGGACAGAAAATCCTCACCTCCTTGACACGCCCGGCGCAGTCCTGCTTGACCTCGAGCCCGGACCCACAGAATATCTTACATGCCGAGACGCGCAGAGTTGGGTTGGTCAGGTCACCAGGCGGGAAGAGAAAAATGCTCTGATCATATCTGGAGATTGTGCCGTTGTTGACGAATGTCTTGATGTCTTCCAAACATTTCGTTTTATCTAGGGGCCGGTCGCAATTGATCCCTGGAATCAAGGAAAAGAGAACAATCACGATCAGAACGGTAATGAACCTTGCCATTCTCGTAGGTTCCAGATCGTTGGCTCACAATTCTTTTAGGTTGGCAAAAGAGAGTTGAAAGTGACGGCAATGATGGGCTGAAAAGACTGGAGGCCCCCTGCACACCCCAAGTCCGTCTTGCAACCCAGCAGCCATCTTCGTTGGGGCGTTTCGCCCAGAGTTAACCGAGTCAAGCTGAAAGCCAATGCAGAGTTATATCAGAGTCAAGCGTGCTCTGCCGCGGCGTTTTAATTGGATGCCACGACGCCCGCGCCGATATATTGCAGATGGCTAGCAACTGGTGGTGGCTTAGACCAAGAAAGGGCGGGAGCGTATCGGCCTGGCCAGACTATCAGCAGATACATGCCCCGCAAACCGCATGACATGATCCAGCTAATAGGGGCATGTCCAGATACTACTTCAACCCCCACCCTACCTTCATCAGAGTCCATGGGAAAGGATCTCGAAACACTATCATACACAGTCAACCCCAAACACGATGGCGAAAACCCGGCAAGAAGACGAGCACAATTACCAAAGCCTGCTGTTAACCCTGTCAGAGAGATCAACCAGACCTCCAACATCCTGGTTGTATAATCTCGTGCTCAGCACCCCCACTCAACCTCCGGGAAATCCCATTCTCTTTCACCTCCTCTCCGCCCTTCCCGTCCTCACCGCCATCACCTCCGCAAGCGTTGCCACCGCAGCACCTCCAACATACTTCAATACCCGCCACTTCATCCTCTTCGGCGTCCTCGGGAGCTGGCTTCTCAGCAGGGCGCTTGGAATTGTACTTGCCAAATCAACACGCGAACGCAAGGCATCTGCCAGCAAAAACCCCCGGGCCACCGGCCATACATCAAGACCCAGAACCTTAGCCGTCATTCTATCTACCACCAAAAATAGTATCCTAGGCCTCGTTCCCCCTATCTTACTAGCCCAGCAGACATGCGGTCTGTTTAGCACATGTAGATCTTGGGCGCCTATCAGACTAGACGGCACGGAGGGAGGAGTGGAACTTAATCCCCAGGAGCAGTTTGATTGGAATGTTGCTGTTCTCTATCCGCGTCTTGTGGGGGCTTGTCTTGCTTTTCAGCTAGGATATGCTTTGGTAGTCGTGTGGAGATTTTCATCTGTGAAATGGGGGTGGGAGCTGTTAGGGGGGCAAAAGAGAGCTGGAAGAGGTGGTGTTAGTGAGGTTACGAGGGTGAATTTGACTGAGGGTGTGGTTGGGGATGGGGATTTGCCTTGTGAAGGAGGGACCGAGGGGTTATCAAAGGTTGTAGTTGTGGGTGTTCGTGAGGGGGATCTGTCTGTCTGAGAAAGGTTTAAGTTTAGAGGCTGCGGGAGCTTCGGACTGTGAAAAAGGTATGTCTAATTTCTCCTCCCCTCGTCGTCAAAGCAATATCGCTACAAAGGTCCCATCTTAGACTAGACTGACGCGACCAGCCCGATGGGACGAAACTATGGGAGCATTGCTCATCCGTTACTCACTAAAATGCGGCCCTCCCCCTCAAATGATAATCGTCCCGCCATTTACACTCACCGTGCTGCCCGTCACCCATCGGCTGCCCTCGCTCGCCAAGAAAGCCACAACCTGAGCCACATCGTCGGGTGTTCCTGGCCGCGGCGCAGCTGCCACTTTCCAAGCGTTACCCTCCAGGATTTGCTGCTTCTGTTCTTCTGGCATGGCCGCGATGAGGTCCGTCTCGATGAATCCAACGGAAACGGCTGGAAAGGGGAGAAGAGTCAGCAGATAAAACATGAATTCAGGGGCTAAGGGTCCCTACCGTTGACAGTGATACCGCGCGACTGGCCGAACTTCGGAAGGGAGTTCAAAGTCAGTTTCCCATATCATGTTCAAAAGGGGTCGCTTAGGGAAGTGTTACACACCTCGACAGCCCAGTTCTGCGTCAGCCCTTCGAGGGAAATCTTGCTGGCAACATACAGCGGCATAGGCGGGATACCCGGGCCGATGTTGACCACGCGCGTGGCAAAGCTGGAGATGTTGATGATACGGCCGCCCGTGGGCATGTGTGGCAGCACAGCCTGGACAAGCATGATGGGTGCGCGCACGTTGGTGTCCATGACGGCCGCAAAGCGTTCGAGGGTGATGTCTTGGGTTGCCGTCCAGTCGCCTAGCGCAGCGTTATTGACTATTGTAGATATCAGAAAAGGCCCAGACGCGGGTGTCACTGAAAATACGTACCGACAATATCAATTCTTTCAACATTCAGCTTCTCCAGCGTCTCCTTGACGATCAGAGCCGGGGTCGCGGCATCAGTGACGTCAGCCAAGATGGCAACGGCGCGTCCTCCGCCGCCGAGACCCTCCAGCTCTCGCGCATACGCCTCGGATGTGGCAGATGTCGCCGGGTTCTGGTAGATCATGGCGACGTGGGCGCCACGCAGGGCGAGTTCCTTGGAGATGCCACCGCCAATGTTGCGGGTGCCGCCGGTCACGATAGCAACTCTGCATTGGAACAGGATTTTATGATTGTGATGGGGGTCTCCGAGGTCTGGGAGATTCAATTGATTGTGTTGGATGATTTCATTGACGACTACAGGGTAGGGGAATGTCTCCTTTATACAGCTCAAGTCTAACATTTACAATTCCAGACCTCCTAACGGTTTTCTCTTCTCGCCCAAGATTCCAGCGAAGAAAGGCGCTATATCCTGATTCCTGACATGCCTCCACGGATGTCAGGATTTGGTCTGTGTTGTATTTACTTTTGAAGCTGACACTTCCTTCGAGGTGTCAGGGGTTGCTGACACGACGCTAAATCCTGATAATGGTACGTGATACAACATCGCATTAATGGAAGAAATCTGGCTGCCCCATATCCGATCGCCTAGCGACAGCTGGGTAGGCGTGACAGAAACAGACAAGCGGCGACGTCTGCAGACCGTCTAGCCCAAAGAGCTCGACGTATGTAACATCCCTCCTTTGTCCTCAGATCCGAATTAAACCCAAACAATGATATTGACCCTTTCTACCAGGTGCGAAGAAAAAGGCAAAAGAACACGGCACCGACTCCAGCTCCTCCCTCACAAGTCCCTCAAGCCAACTCAGCCTGCCAAGCCAAGACACCACCCTAGAAATTATCCTCTCGGCCCCACCACCCGCCCCAAAACCAACCCAGCACCTCTACCTATCCGGAAGCTTGGACTGGTCCTTCATCAACCCCCCACCAACCATCTCGCCCCCTCCCCTGACCATCACTTCCTCGACCTCCCTCCAAGACAGCCACACCCTATTTCCCCCCTCAACAGCAGACCTGCTCAACACCTCCTACCCCCCTGAATGGAACAACAACAACCGCAACTGTCCCGTCCGCGCCACCCTCGACGGCTCCCCTCTGTCTGGCTCCGATGATCCACTATCAGCACAGGACTTACCACCACGATCACGGCAGCGACCAAACATCTCAATCCCCATCACATCACCCTCAAGCGGATGCACGTCTCCGCTGTGTTATGGCGGAACGCAGATGCTTTAGGTCTGACATACGGTCCGCTTGCTGCGCTTAGTACCATTACGATTGGGTCGCTGAGCGGTAGCGATCGTGGTGGTAGTGGTGGTTTGATTGCAATATCAACATTACCGGCGTCGCTACGGCCAACCCCCCTCCAAGCAACCGTCCTTCACATGTTGGGGGCGCCAGCCATGGGACCCCAGGGGGTGGGAGATTCCTACGGCGTTTGTGGAGAAGTGGTGGTGGCTGCTGGACGAGGATATCGTGACCATGACTAATTTCTGGCGGGAGGAGCGCGCTGATATGCCTCTTGTGTGGCGCGGTTCAAATTCAGATAGTATCTCACATGAGTTGGGGAGTTTTTGTGTTTAGGGGAACTGGACTTGAGAGCTACCTAAGGTACATTACAGACCCATTCCAAGGGTTTCTTTGATTCATGTTCCTGCCCAGACATAGAACACACATGACTCTGAATGTCAGGCAGGTCATGGAAGGCCTACCAACCTTTGCTTGCCGTGACTTTAGCCCAAAATCAGGCATTATTTTGATTGTCCACCGTCTCCTTCGCGGATCCCTCCGCCAGTCCAATCTTTTCCTTTCTGCGAGGAAGTACGTGAACAGCCCGAGCAACATATATCGTCTCGTTGTATTCCTCTCCCATGTCCAAATCCTCATCGACCCACTCTGTGATCTTGGGATCGCGCATGACACGTTCCATAAAGGAGTACGCATCATTGGGCTTCTTGATGTCTGCACCTCGGCTGGCCAGATACTTCAACATATTGGCTCTTCCCTCTTCAAAGCTTTCTCCTCTCAAGGCAGCCAGCGTCCCAAGTCTATAACCTTCCTTTTTCCCGGCTTCCATCTCCTCGTCGATGAAGCGGAAGCCTAGCACATCTACTAAATTTTCCCAACACTTGGCGCCCACAGGTATCCGAGTCTTGGCTTCCGAATGGCCGGTTCTTCCCTTGCCAGGGCCTTCCTCTCTGATGATGGGCAGCTTGCAAGTCGGCGGAGGCTTTGGCTCGCTGGCCCACTTGTCTTTGGGGCGCTGGGTCTCTTCCTGGGTGTAATCCGCAGCACTCATGTAGAGCGACCGTTGTAACATGGTCTCTTCCCTGTCATTCAACTCCATGGCTTCCCAAACGGCGCGTCTACGCATATAATGTGCTCTCTGGACACCCGCCAAGAAATCGAGTATCTGGCGATCGCCCTGAAACGCCCCCAAGATAAATGCTTCTTCCTCTTTGGTACACGGCCCCGGGCATGTGACTGCAAGCTCCTCGAAAGCCTTCGCGTCAACGGCAGGGGGAACAAAATCGCTGTCGGGGTCGTGGTCCTCAGGATCTTGGCCGCAGAGTTGGCACCATGCACGGTGAACGGCGGTGCTAGATAGAAACGGTTATTTTCAGCCAGTTGACGAGAGCGCACGATCTGAAAAATGAACGCACTGGACGTCCGATTTGATCGGAAAAGCCCAGTCGGGGCAGAAGCCCTTGAAGGTCTCGTCCGAGATTGCAGCGTGCGGAAACATGGCGATTTCCTAGGTTGTTGTGTGGTTCCTTCCAGTTGCTGAAAGACGAGAGCAGGCGCGGGGGTCAAGACTGTTTGTTGCAGAGGGCAAGAAAAATAACCTCCAGCAAGCAAAGCCTGAAGCACTAAGATTTGGGCTCAGGGCTCCCAAACAGGAACGGGAGGCCATTGAAAGTTCGCACTCTCAGAAAATTGTTCGCAGTTGCGCCCAGACCACTCTTGTTCAGTCTTTGAGTTGGGTATCTGTTCTTTGCAGGTACGGATGAGACTTTGTCTTCACTCTATCTCTTAGGCTTGTTGAAATACCAAACAGAAAATATATTTACTTCGCAGTTCAGGGTAAACAGGCATCGTAGAAACCGACATTCTATAAAAAGTAAAACAGCAAGGCCTCAATGATCACATGGGAGGTCTCATCCACTGTGCCATGCACTGAAAAGGTGTCAGAGATGACCTTGAGGATCTTATATGTGTTTTGATCCCATGGCTGCTTCTGGCTGCTGCAGGTTTGAACAAACGTCGGGTGTGACGTTGGAAAACAAAGACTACGACTTCTCTTCGTGCTTCATAGCTTGCTGCCTGAGACAATATCAATCCAGCTCGGGCATATTCGTCGCCCTCCCGTATCAGCTCTGAAACTTAAGATGCCCCATTCGCACCATGCCATCTGATATGTCGTGCTTTTAATCAGTCTCTTCCATCTCAACATTTAAATTCAACAACCCCATCTTCGGCGGCGGTTTTGTCCTCAGTGGCCAAATCCACCGGGGTCATCACGGTAGATGCAGTTGATATTTTGGTCGGGCGGAGTAGCTCACTCAGAACGAAAAAAAAGAATCCCCTTTCTGTCGACGCAGCTGCGCGAAGTCTCAATTTTCTCCCTGCGCAAGTTATCCATTTCAAAGCGGGAGATACTCCCAACCGAGTTAGCCCAGACGGACACCCAGCCGATCTAGTGTGACTCGCCATCTGACCGGTCTCTGAGTCATACAGATAGATAGAAGTTACTGCACAAATGAAGATTCTCCAATGCCAAAAATAAACCAATCTGGAAACACCTGAAGTAACGCTGCGCTGTGATGTTTTGCTGATGACAATGCGGCTCCGCCTTTGAGGTCTTGCCCCCCGATGACTGGCGTCACATCCCGCTGCAACAGCCCCACAACCTACCCTAACAACCCCTGCAAGCCTCACCCCGCATCACCCCGCATCACCTGCCAACGCGCCACGTTCGCACCGCGGGGCAGCATGGGTTCTGACCCTTGACATCACCTTCAACCGCGAACTTCGTGTGCTTGACGATCACCAGCCGCCAAAACACCCCCGCCATTTCGACAATACAGCTACCGACCTGTCCAGATACGAGCAGAGCAACTCATCTCCACCTCGCGCAGAGCCCCGAGAATCGAGTTGCCACCTCGAACGCACAACCCAACATGTCCACCCAAGACCCATCCAACAGCATCCCGCTTTTCCACTCCCCCGCCGACGCAGGGTACAAGCTCCTAGAGCTCCCCCCAGAGCTGGTCGAGCTCATTGAGTCAGAATCACCCCCAGCGCAAGTCAACGCCGTCCCAGCGAGTCATAGTGCACCGGCGAGACTGACACCTCTCTCTCCAGACTGACGCTCCACGCAACGCCCACGGCCGCGATCCTTAAAACCCCGAGTGGGAAAACCTACTCTCTGCGACAAAAAAACACATCCAATGCGCTCATTATCTTGTCAACTACGGCTGATTCAGCGCCGATAGCGGGTCTGCGCGCCATTGCAACGGTGCACGAGACGGTCGAGTTAGTTCCCGAGGCCGGAGAAGCACCCGCCCCGCGCGCAAGAGGAAAATGGCACGAGAAGTTTGGACGGGGCAGGTGATATGGAATGGTGATAGTTGGAATACCACTAACCCACGCCTAATCCTGAGCGGGCGTTGTGACCTTGGAGACCGGTTCTGTTCAGCCTCGGTGTCAGGCTTGTACAATGCCGCGCAAGGGAAGCGTGAATCGCCAGGATTGGGAGAGGGGGACTTCTGTTTACGTATGACTACACGATGCCTTTGCCCGATGAAGATACTACCAATCCCAAAGACTAGGATCACCCGACCGTGCGACATACAATACAAAGTAGATATGCAAGATGCAACTCCCAAACTAATGACACGTCTGAACCTCATCCGGAATGCTACGAAACCCTATGCCCCCTATATAAACCTGCGACTCGCACTAACTCCAGCATGCTGATAGTGAGAAAAAACCAATCCTAGTGGGAACATGAAGCTACGAAATAACCGGAAGTTATTGTGATATAAGCCCAAGTGGGACTGAGCCGGGTATCAATCTGGCTTTCGGTGCCAATCCCCATACCAATATATTTAATTATGAGTTGCTCCATAGAGTTTGGCCTCTAATTTGAGAGAGGCGCCGTTTAGTTGTTACCTGGCTGATGGTGGGACTGATGGTGGAAACCGTCAGGCTTAAGATGACCGTTTCCAGGCTGAGCGTTCCCAAGCTGAGCATTACCATTGTCAGGGAAAGTGTTGCCATGTCCGATAAGCTGGTTAGTGTAGCTGCTGGTCGACTGCTAAGCGGCGCGACTTTGGGGAACCGCTTGATACGGTGAGATACTGCTATCGCGCGTAAGGTCGATCACGGAGGAGGCCTGACGGGTAGAAAAGTGAGCCGCGCGAACAGGGAGGGCAGGAAGGAGGCCAGATCCAGGGGCGGGGCCCGCAACTGACTGCCCGGCAGGGGCTGGGGCAAACATTCGGGGAGCGGGTGCTCCGGCTCCGTAATGCATTCCTGGCAGGTCGGCCCACGCTGCCGGCGGGGGAGAGGGAGGGCGGGGTCTGGCTGGACCAACAGAAGGTAGCCGGGCTCGGCTAGCTTGGTGATGAGCCGGAGGAGCCGGAGGAGCCACAAACAATTGTTGAAAGGGCGCAAGTTGGGCTTCTGCATTTACTTGTGACTGTATTTGCGATTGCTTGGCGGCACGGACAGCCTGTAAGTGCGCCTGTCGGGCCTGTAAATGTGCCTGGACCTGGGCCTGTCGAGCCTGAGCCTGAGCCTGGGCTTGTGCCTGGAGTTGGGCGTGACGTATTTGAGCTTGAGCTTGAGCTTGAACTTGAGCTTGGGCTCGGGCTTGGGCGTGCTGTTCCTGTGCCTGTGCCTGGGCTTGTACCTGGGCCGGCTGAGCGTGGATCTGCTGTGCTTGAGCTTGGACGGGAAATACGTGAAAATTCTGGGCCCATTGGCCGCCGACGCCGACGGGCGGTGGCGGAACAAACTGCTGTGCCACGTGGGCTTGGTGATACCAATTGCCCGGCGGATTTTCTGTAAACTTTGTTAGCATCTGGCCCGGGTTGGAGTTACTTGGTTTCGTTGGAACAAACGTACCTCGGGCCACCCCCGGCATCGGGGGTGGAAGAACCACCATACCCGCACGAACGGGAGGAGGGTTTGGTCCTTTCCGGCGTTCCTCGTCCGATTTGACCTGGTCAGAGAACTTGAAGTTGAACACTTCGACGTCCACATTAGGATTCTCCTGAGCGACCCGCTCACGTTCTTTGAGCTCGGCAGCCTTGACTTCATCCGCATGGCGCTGCTCTACGCTGTCAAACAAGGGGCAGTTGCCTCTTTTCCCACCTCGTGACGCGTCGTCAAAATGCGAATACTCGCACGACTTGGAGCAAACGTAACACTGAACGTTACGGCATCCCTGAGCAGTGCAAGTCATTTTGTTGCAGCCATTTTCCTTGATAAAAGGTGTCCCGCCTGGTATGTGTCAGTAACACCCAGCGTGGGCAAATATGGGACGCCTTACACTTGTTGCATTTGCGAATCAGAGCTTGAGACATGGCCTCCTCGATCCTATGCCGAGCGGAGTGGCCTTCTTCAAACCGCGCTTCCTCGCAAGTCTTGGGAATGTGGGTTTCTTGATCGCATAGCCGACAGCTCACTGTGCCACAGCTCGGGTTGTCGCATCTAAACTCCTTGTTTTCTTCCACGGGGGGGTATTCCGCAGCGTAAGGGCAGAATGGGCACTTCGCTAGGTTCTCGATACAGGCCATGCGCAAGACCGCATCCTGCTCAATTCGCTCCAAAGCAACAACTGATTTGGGATCCAGAAACTGGTTTCGCTGGTCGAGGGAGAATCCCGCTTCGCATCCATCCATGGACATGCACGCCAGGTTGTACTTTGACAGCCCAATTTGCGTCTCGGCCATCTGCTTCGCGCAGTCGCGACAGAACCAGTGGAGAATGTCGCCTTCGCAGTGAACCATCCGGTTGAAGGGGCGCTCGTCGAAACAACACTCGCAATCAGCTGTTGTGCCTTCAGCCTTGGCGCGGTTGAGATTCTCCATTTCGGCATCTTCTTGTTGACGTTCGGCGATAGCCTTGGATATTCTGGCTTGCGATGCAGCCTTGGCCGCCTTGTACTCGGCATCGGCCATTTTTTCTGCGTCTAAGGTGCTCCTGTGGTGGACATCAGCCACTGTTCTCCGATTTAGGATATTTCGTTATGCCTGAGGAGGAGCCACTGTCCCAAGACTCCCGAGACAAGAGGAAAAAGGACAAGGCGCGAAGAAACCCTCTCTATTTAAGTACTCACTGGCTGAACATATCATCGGGCGCCGTGGTCTTAGCCTTGTTCTTGAGCTTGGCGAACGGATAACCTCCGTTCCTTTCAGCAGCGAGCGCTTTCTCCAGAACTGCATATGCCGGATAGAGCAAGTTGTTGTTCGCCTTCAACGTGGCTTCAATGTCAAGGGCATAGACGCGAGGAAAGGCCGCGGCGAGGAGAGCTTTTCTGCAATCGAGTCAGCCGAAGGCGCAAAAGTATGTGGTGCTCGGGTTGACGGCTCTTGGCCGGGTGTCGCCAACTTACGCGGCCCGTGTGTAAACCCTGAGGAATACTGCATCTTTCCCGTTAAGTCTTTCTTGGTCCTTCTCATACTTGATCTTGTCTTCAAGAGGACTCTCTTCTTCAGGGCTGACATCCTGCCATTTTCTCTTTGCAAGTTTCTCCCACTTTGGGTATGGTTGACCAGTGTCTTGCTGGTCCAGGACATGGCCGATGACTCGCTCGTGGTTCCAGCCGAACTCAACGGCGAGCTTCATGAGATGCTCCGGACACATGTCGGGAAAGCAATTCAACACGGCTTCTTGGCAGGCCGGCCAGCCCCGTTCCATTGCGTCCTGGTCCAAGCCAGGAATGGAGAGCGCGAGTTGCTGTTCATCTGGTTCTCTGTCTGGAAGGTTAGCCAAGAACGGGACGTCTTGAGGGTCGGCCATGGGCGAAACGCCTCGTATTGCCGAATCCTCCTTGTGCCTCGATCGACGGCTTAGGCGCCTCTTCAGTCTATCCATCAAGGATCGCCCGACCTGAGGCAGCGGCTTGATCCGTGGCGCCCAGCCCTTCCCCATTGTCTTCGGGAGGCTCAGCCCGCGAAACCGCACGATCATCGAGCATTCGGGCTCCGGTGGATATTCCTGATGTTCCATCTTGACAGGCCGAGATGAAGAAGGCTCAAAACAGATGTTGGTGGGATCACGTAAGGGGCAACCCGGAAATGTTCCGTTTGAAGGAGTGATGGTAGAAGGAGACAAGGGGTCGGTGGTTGGTAGAGTATAGTGCCGGTGCGAAAGAAAAGAGCCGGGCTAGCCACTGGGAGCAAGTTGAGGCTCGTGATAGCACTTGTTCCAGCCCGGGAGGGCGCACGCCACCACGGCTGTCGGCCCACACAAATGGCTGCAATGGAAACGAAACACGAGATTTAAGGTATGCACTTACGGTACTAGGTACTCCATGGTCGGAGTGAGCGCTCAATGTCGGGCTTCACGGAGAGTGCGGCACAGTACTGCCGTCGTCGGCGTCGTCGTTGCCGCTGCTGTTGTAGCACTCCTGGTCCTCGGCAAACGGAGCCAGGCGAAGAGTGAGAGGTGAGGCAAGCTAGCAGTAATAAGATGCGCCTCAGGTTGCGCAGTGTTGGCGTTGAAGGTCACTGCCGTTGCTACCGGCTCAAAATTCGGGTGGAGGCCCTGGGGCAGGCTGTCGAGAGATTGATCAGTCGTCCAACAGCCCATAGATCGATCGTCTAGCCGGCAGCGAGCCCCGCGGGTGAGTCGCTTGAGGCGGGGGCCGAAGAGCACTTCCGTGCTGGATCGATGCCCAAGACAAGGGTCGGGCTTCAAATGCCTTTTATGGCTACCCGGGCCATTGCCGTGAGGATGCTACGAAGTAAGCGCTGGATGTCGCTTAGCACAAAAAAAAAGCAGAAACATCTTTGGTGATAGCTGAAGGCAGTCGCGAGGCGGCGCGAGGCATCTCGTGAGCTACCTAGTCTTGGGACAGCGCAGCTGCACGGTCCGTTTGCTGCACCAATACTTCAACGGGGGGTATGCCTCTAACAGCGTGACAAGTAATTGGCTACGCACCCTGATAGTGCCGCTGCTGGGACGTTTGCAAATCACATCCAGTCATCCCTTTCCTTTTCCTGCTTTCCCCCGCTCGACGCTCGACGGACCAGGCAACCGGAGTGAGGGCGGCGACTGGTCATATCGCGCATCCACCAAGAAACACCAAACGGGGATTTCCCATGATTTTGCAAAAAGGTTCAGATAAAAACAGCGCCACTGCCTTTGTCCGCATCACAGGGAACCCACTTTGGCGAGTGAGGACGGTATTCCGTCTCCATCAGAAACCTTCTGCAAGGATACCCCTCGGCTTGTAGCCAATGGCTCATCAGAAACCGTTCATCCCCTTCCACTTTTTTGCTTAGCCGCACCGCTTTCGCTGGCCTCGAGTTCTTTCAGAAGGCCAACAGTAAGAGAGCCAACTGGCTGTGCCTATGGCTGTCAGGGGTGGAAGGGAGACCAGCAAATGTCAACAACAACCCTATTCACCAACCAATCAACCCACTGACCGCGCTATGGCTGGTGTCAAAGAAGGTTCAGAACAAGCATGGATGCCGCGGTCAGCAGCCTTCTAGAAAATCACAAGATGTCCGGAGCTAGGCCCCTAGTTACTATGAAACTGAAAATTGAGGCATCGAAGCCACAGCTGTCTTGGTATTGCAAGCCACTGCAAAGGGTGTCCCCCATGGTTAGTCGTCGGCCCGGTAATCATCCTCATCGTCCTCGTCCTTGTCCTCATCTTCGCTTGAGGATGGCCTTTGCCTCCTCCGCCTTGAGCTAGATGCGTTTGCATTCGTGGCCACCTTTCGCTTCGGTTCTGTGCTCATGACCGACACCTTCCCAGCGGTCCTTTGGCTAGCACCCTCGCCATGGTCGACCTCAAGGTCGTCATTCCCATCGCCTCCGTCTTCGTCTACAACAGGGAAGAAACCCGAAGTCAGCTCGGTAGTCTTCTCCTCGCGACCTTCGTAGCCTTCGGGCAGGAAGCCTCCTGCCATATCTTCGTCCTGAACCGCTTCCTCCCCTCCAACGTCAGACTCGCGGTCATCACCAATCCGCCCACTCCGGCCAAACACCTCAACATCGTCCCGCATATGCCCATAATCCTGCTTGATCCGCTCCACAATGCGCATTCCCATCAAGAACTTCCTCCACATACCTAGCGCTGCTTTCCTGCGTTTTTCGTCCTCCTTTCTACTCTTCTCTGCCTCGTCTTTGGCGAGTTCTTCCATGACCTGATCATGGTATTCTTCAGCTACTACTACGCCTTGAATGACGGGGACTGCCATTCTGTTCCCGAACTCGAAATCGACCACGGCCTCCGCATAATCGATGCCCAAACGCTTGCAGACTCTCATTGCACCCCGATACGGAACATGGACTGCGCCCTCGGGACACATGTGCTCGGCAAACAAGTCGATATTGCCATAGTCGTTCTTGGGAATTATCCCATCCCGTATTGGTGGTGGGATGATCCAGTCCGTCTGGTCGAAGCTATAGAGGCCCTGTAGAACCTTGGCACCCGTAGCGGCCTCCGCTTCGGCAATCTCGCGCCGGCGGTTCGTCGTCGCCGCACGATACGGGACTCTTTTTAGGGGCTGTTCGCCATCAATTGGGGCGCGTCCTTGTTTGTGCCAGGTCTCGGCACTCTTGACTTGCACCACATCCTTGCGCGAGTACACAGGTTCATCCTGTATTTGTGCCCCTTTCCCCTTGTTCCTGAACATCTTGACAGGCTTGGCGCCTGGCAGAAGCGCCTCTTCGCGTTTGAGATGGCGCTCGAGAGCAAAATCCTTGGATTGCTTGTAGTATTGTAACGTCTCGTCGCCTTCTTTGACTTCCTTCTTCTCCGGCTTTGCTGGCTTGAGGTCTGTCGAGTCTTCCTTGTCATCGACTTCGGTAATGGGGTGATCTTTATCGCCTCGCGCGTAGCCTTTCATCACCACCTTGAACCAGTCGTACATCTCGTACCGCTTTACCTTCCCGTTGCGGTCGTAAACCGGTATCTTCTCGATGGGTAGGCGCATACCCTTCGTTCGTCCGGGTAACATTTGTCGTTTGAGGTAGCGCACCGTGACGTCCTTGGCGGTGCCATCCTGAGAGAACCCGACAACGTAAGCCATTATTTGTTTGGCCTTGTCCGCCTTAGTACCGCGCGGTTCCAGCGATTCCACCAGCTCCCTGTTCGTCCCGATTACGGACTTGATAATGGGGTCTACGACAAGGTATTTGTTAGTTACTGGAGATAAGACTTCTGTCCAGTAATGTGGAAATTCAAGGTCTGTGTCGTAAAGCTTGGCCCTTTTCCGCAGTGGCTGGACTTCGATGGCGGGCTCCTCGTCGCTGTCCACGTCTGCCAAAAGTTCCGAGTCGGAGGCTTCCTCCCGCGCCTGTCGCGAAGGGCGGCCGCGGGGCTTTTTCTTCTTCGGCTTACCGTCATCTTGTCTCCCCACGTCCTTGCTGACGATTGGTTCCGGAGTCTGGCCAAGCGCGTCGGATTTTTCAGGCTCCGCCTCCTCCAGCCTATTCCAACCGAGTCCCAAAGGTTGAAGATTCGCAACCATTCGAGCATCAAGACCCAAACCCCTCAGCAAGGCCACATATAGTTGCGCCCCGACATCTCGGCTGCCGGCACAGTCTTGCGCGCACTTCCTAAACTCATCCAAGCTTCGAATCCGCTCGCCAAATTTCTCGGGATTGTGGTCGTCCTTTTTGAATGACTTCATCAGGCGATCAAGCCTTTCCAAAGACATGTAGCCGTACTTTCGTAACCCCGGTGCGTTGATGCTAAACCGCTGCTTCCACCAGGCCGCGAGCGCCTTCATCAGTCTGAAGAGAGGATCACCATGGCTCATATCCACCACACCCTTCTCCAGACGTTGAGCGGCCTCGCCCCAGTCTCGAGACTGTCGTATTTTGCTCTTCCCTTTATTCCCTTTGATAGTAGCCTTTTTCTTGTGCGCCTCCTCGATAACCTCTAGCCCACTGTTGCGCCTCCACCGATCGACTTCTTCCCAGAGCCGAGGGGGGATATGTGAGAGAAGCATGCCTTGCACCTCGGGGTCACAGAGCCACGCGTTTCGAATAGCATTGTGCCACATCAGAGATTGGACGTGGATGCAATGCGCCGCCACCCTCATCCTACGCTCCACCTTCGAAGGCCCCTTCTTCCCGAGGGCATTCGCTAGGGATATCCTCGTATCCCTTATCAGAGTAAGCTCCAGTTCGCCGCCGGAGGTTAACCCATCGGGAACAGCGGATTGCGGGACCTCCACATCTTCAAACTCGATGTCCTCATCTTCGTCTTCGTCCTGGTCCTCATCGAGAGCTGTGGCAACTCGTTGTCGCTTCGCAGGAGGAACATCTTCGAAATCGGCGTCCGATAGGGATGTTAGGGAGCTCTCTTCGTCTTGGCTGTCGTCGATTAGCTGGGTTGCAGAGCCGTTGCGGGTGGATGAGAGCGGAGTGGAGCCGGCATCCAGGTCATCGAAGAGGGTAGGTTTGCGCGGGGGTGCTGTGATCGCCTTGGCTTTGCCTTTGCCTTTGCTCTGCGCAGCCGGGGGGGATGGATCGCGCATGCGCTTGCGCGGAACATATGGAGGCATTTCCAGTAAATGAGAATGTTCTGCCAGCAGGCATGGTGAAAGCTGAGTACCTTTCAGACGCTTGATGAACTTCGGAAGTTGCTCGTTTAGACAGCGCTTGCAACCGCCCGAATCCAGTGGGACGCGACTGAAATTCGATGACGCGTTTAACCCTAACCCCATATACAACCCCTGGCGTCGCCTTGCCAGCCGGGAACCAGGGCTGATTGCCGGGACGAACCGTCCAGCCGGGATGCCCCGGCAGGGGGCACGGGCTTGTACACAGTAACTTTCACCGAACCCTCTCCTCAGGAACAGCCCTCGGCCGCGCCGAGGAGCATTCTTACTCTGCTGCGTAGGAATTGTTGCTTGAGATCTAGAGTGCAAGGTCTCTAGAAGAGATATTTCTGATAAATATTGCGAGAACTCTTTGCGCGCCAGGAAGCAAGGACAGCTGCCGCCAACATAAATTCCCTGGGATTGGGCACCTCGATCCAAAGCCTGGCATCCACGCATCTCGGGCTTGTAATTTCTTGTCGGCAAGTATGCCTAAAAACAGGAGTCCGGTCGGTTAAGTTTATCGGCTCTTAAACCAGGTACTTGTGCATCGAAAAAATGAAACAAAAAAAAGACCATGGTTGTCATCAAAACAGCTCGGTTTCAAAAAAGGGGTCCAAATTTCGGGGACCCTTGTACCTAGGCGAACACTCCCGCCAAGACGTGGGGTTGGTGGTGCGTTCTCGGTGCTTCTGGACTGCGGGGGTATTTCTTGCTCAGGCAACACCGCCTTGTACGTACTCATCAACCTCGGATCTCTTCGTCAGCAATCGGCAACTTTCCAGAACTTTGCCTCCCTCGGCCTACGGAGCTTTTCCCGGTGATCCAAGAGATCACCTCAGCAGAGTCACGAGTCTCGATTAGCAAACACAGCTTGCGCAAACAGCTTGCCGCCTTCCCTGCCGCAAATAAAGCGTCGCGTGAGCCTCCTTTCACAATGGCCTCCTCGAACTCGAACTCGAACTCGAACTCGAACGCAAAAAAGGAGCCTCCGTCCTCTGAAGATACAAGCTACGTCAAAATGTCCTCCGCCGACGTAGACACACGCGCCGGCAGCGACGCCACGCTGATCGGTTCGCACTGCCAGTACACCTACTGCAACCAGCTCGACTTCCTCCCTTTCGTTTGCCAGTCCTGCCGCAAGACATTCTGCCTCGACCACCGCACCGAGACATCCCACCAGTGCAGCGATGCAGGCGCATGGGCTGAGCGCAAGCGCCAGGCCGATCTGGCGCGCCACTCGGCCGGCGAGGGCAAGCGGATGCGCGACCTTGTGTCGCAGAAGCCATGCGCCGACGACGGGTGCAAGACAGTCGTCGGCACCAGTCTCGTGCCGGGCGTCCACTGCTCCGTGTGCAACCGCGACTATTGCCTCAAGCACCGGCTCAAGGAAGACCACGACTGCAAGAACAAGATTCCAATAGGGGCGCGGCCCACCCCTGCCGTGGTCGAGGGCGCAAAGAGCGCGCTCGCCCGGTTCAAGAGCTGGGGCGCCGCCAAGAAAGAGGCCGCCAAGGAGGTAGCAACGCGGACACTGCCGAAGCCGAAGCCATCTAGCGCCGCGCAGCGGATTATCGCCGTCAACAATCTCAAGAAGACCGCCAAGGGGGACGAGAAGCTTGCCCCTGAGAAGCGAGTATACGTGTACGTCGAGGCCGAGGCTGAGACTGCCAAGGCCAAGTTCCCGAAAGGCCAGTTTTTCTACAGCAAGGACTGGGTGGTTGGGCGCGTGCTGGATGCTGCGGCCAAGAGCCTGCAGGTACAGAACATCAATAACCAGTCCAACGATGAGCGCGACAGGTTACGCGTCTTCCATGTGGAAGGTGGTCGGCTTCTCGAGTACAACGAGAAGGTCAGCTCGTCCTTGGTCAGTGGCAACACGATTGTTCTCCTGAGGGGAGTCGGGAAACCGCCAGATCTTATTGAGTTGTAACGATGGGGGGAGCTTTTGTATATTCTGTGGCATTTTCTTTTCATGATCTTTACTTTATGTAGCATAGCGATGAGCATTTTGATGATGAGCCGGGCTTCATCAGTGGTAGATACCAATCTTAACAAGAGTTAGACCTCGGCAAGTGGGCCCGGAGAAGTAGAGTTCAGTGTCGTTCTTTTTTTTCTGAGTGCGAGATGCCGTGTGATACCAGAGTATGGTACCTACTAAAGCCACCACATCTGATCAAGATCATATGCCCTCGTTTAATGCCAAACTCAATTCCTAGAGTCGCGATGGTTCATATGTACAACACAGCCAGAGTCTTGAGTATCTTCCTCAAACCCACTAACCAATACTATCAGCACATTCATTATTCTCTGAGACTCAAAGCTTCTTCTCCTTCGGCCGCTCGCTCAGTTGCTTCTCTCTGCCAATGAGTGGCGCCTGTCCCACCGCCTCGTGCCCACCAAATGCCGAGAACCCCTTGTGGAAAACCCATTCGACCGCGTTCTCAACCGGCTTATCAAAGAACGTCGGAAGGAAAGGCACCACCGCCAAGCCCAGACCAACAGGTCCCCAGGTCCTGACCCTCTGGTTCTTCACGTTCTTCAACGCCCGGCCACTATAACGCACCACGCTGTGGATCGTGAACGCGGGTAGACCCATGCTAGCAATGCTTTGGAAGATACCGCGCTGCAACATCACAGTCCGGTAATCCTCGAGCGGTGTAACCTTTCCTGGCACGGGCGGCTCCTGAGTGACAGGAGGCATGGTGGCGTCGTTCACGCCAAGGATGTGCTGCTGCCGGGGGGTGAGCTGAAGCTGTGGGTTTAAGATCCTCTGGTTGTGCCAGTAGGACTTGTAGCCCTCGTAGCCAACGTCGCCGAAAATGTAGGCCCATGAAACGCCGTACGCGCCACGTACCAGCCAGGGGTGGGCGACGGGACGGAAGGACTCGCCAACTTCGGATGTGTAGGCAACATAGCGGTGGGCGGAGACGAGGATGGTTCGGAAGCGGGCGGCGTAGGCTGCGTAGCGGACGTTGGACTCGGTCGAGGGAGGGACACTGGAGGCAGGGTGGTCAGCTTGTGGCGAGTTAGTGGAGGGAAGTGAGGCAGACGTACTAGCCATCGACTAGGTCATCGAAGAAGTCATCCTTGTCTTGCTGTTCGATAATCTTCTGGAGCTTTGGCGGGAGCTTCTCCCTCTCTGGGAGTTTCTTGGGGTCAAACTCCGCCGCAGCCTTCTTCACATCGCCCGGAGTTGTTGCTGGGGCTTGCGTCTCGCGAGGAGACTCCTTCGGCGCTGCCGGGGGTTTATCTGGGCCTCCGCTGCTCCAAGGCCACATGCTGATCGCTCGATCTCAGGTTTCTATGCCGTTTCGGGAGGAAATCGCAACTGTGCTGGCAACAGCGTCAGTCTTTCGTAGACTGGTTTGTCCCGGGAGCTCCCGATTCGGTCCAGTCGCTGAAGCGCACTTGTCGAGGTTTCACCCGGCGTTTCTTGCGTCGTTCGTCTCGGCGCCAAAGCCTAGGTATTCAATTGATTTGGGATGGGATTGTGTGTTCCTGTAGCTGGCAGCGTTTTTACCGTTTACTGAGGGGTCTCGGGCATTGCATCCGGCGCATATGATCAGTTGGCTTCGGTGACGTAAACTCCCGACCTGCGCCGAGTCGCCGGCTGCACCCGCCGATTAGATAAGCCCCGTTTTCTGCACAACAACCTGGGGAGCGTGACGCCCGTGCGCATTGCCGGGATCTGCGGCAAAACTTCGGACAGCCGCAATTGGAGCTTGGACAATTGAACATTGCCGACTTTGCGTCGTTTTCAACTTCTGACAGCCAAACCACAGCACTCTCTCCAATTGCCACCGCCAGGACTCCCTACCCGCCGTTTCGAGCTCTCTCAGTCTTCGCCCGCCAAGATGGTTCAAATGTACAACATTTTCGGCCGCCAGGTCGGCTCCCACTACGTCAGTCGCGCCCCCGAGTTCCTGGCCCCGTCATGCTCCCCCCGGGGCAGCTCGACACGGCCCCCGCTGCCCCTCAGTGCGAACCATTGAGCCTCCTGGACTGACCCTTCTCATCTCTTAGCTCGCTATGGCTACTCTGGCCACAATATTCGGCACCACATACGCCGTCGCCGGTGGCGGTAGCTCGAAGACCCCGGCTACTCCCCCCATCAACGCATCAAGCTCCGACGAAGCCGACTTCATCAAGTTCGTTCCCGTCCTCTCATGGTCGCTGGTCGCAACATTGTCCATGTTCTAACACACACACAGGAAGTACATTGAGCACGCGGAAGATGACAAGAAGCCTACCCCGGCGAAGAACTAGACACTACTTGCTCACGAGCGCTCGAGATTCGGTGTGGACAGGAAGTCCCATGTACATATATATCCACGGCGGTTAATGGTAAAACTACTACCTAAGTGAACAACCAAGATTCTGCTGCTGCTTGGTGCTCGCATATCCCTCGCTGTGACAACGGTTCTCCCTACTCTTCCACTCCTCAAGATCCTCGTTCCAGTCAACCGCCATGCTCTTGTCCATCGACACAACTCCCAGTCATCCTGTTAACCCCGTCGCTCAATGTGTCTTCGTCCAATTTCTGGGGAAACCAGTTTTCTGCAGTCCGTATGTTAGCAGCATTCCCAACTACACCCGAAGCTCTAAAATATGTCTTCCATATACCTCGTCGAAATACACCCCGTTATGGGGGGGGGGCTGCTTCAGAAGGTAGTTAACCACACGATTGAGGTCACTGAGGGCCTGCTCGACTCTCGTCATACGCTGATTCGACTCCTCCAGGGCCTTGTTGAGCGTCTCAGCGGCAATGAGTCCCTCAGAGATACGCCTCTGAACGGTGGCTATGAGGATCTGCGTCCACTTCTTGCTCGCTCGAAAGCGGCGCTCGAGGAGTGCCAGCTTATCTCTCTCGCCCTGAGCAAACCGGGTAAACGTGTCCATCGACTGCGCCCAGGTCATTAGTACATGTGAGCAACGCATTAAGCAGAGTCATCGGGGCATTTGAGAAATTGATCTTACCCGGGCCAACTCCGACAAGGCGTTGCCCTCGTTTCTGATGGCCTTGACCGCAGGAACCAAGGCCTGCGCAGTTCCATTTGAGGCATCGGCGACGCTATCCAAGGCCTTCATGGTCGTATTCGAGGCCTCTTTGGTGTCGTCGGAGGCCTGCGCCGTGTCGTTCAAGGCTTCAGCAGTCGGAGCAGAGGCGTCAACAGTCGAAGCCGAGGCCTCGGTAGCAGAAAGAACGGCGTCCGCAGCCAGGCGGGCACGCCTCACGCGTCGAGCTCGCGAGCTAATACGTTTGCGATGAGCCATCGTTGCGGGGTCTTCTATGCGTTTTGTTGTTTTCGGTAGGCGTTAAAACGCAAAGTGAGGGTGTCTGGTTGAGCAAGTGAGGGGTGGGAGGAAAAGTTCTCAACGTCGTTTCGAAAACATGCTGGGAGCAGTCGGGGAGGAAATCAGCTGCCTCAGGTACCTAGGGACCTCTGATTCCGCAAACGCTGACCGTGGTACGCTTGGGCACCTCCGCCAGATTACTTCCAGTCCTGATAAGGCGAAGACTTCGAGTCTTTCAATGTGGACGAGGGCGAAGACCCTTCTACCCTAAATGAGAACAAAGGCTCCTCCAACCTTTCAGTGATATACGCACGCATCTTTAGAATCCTCATCCGTTGCGCTATCCCAGGATCGGTGCTTACAAATCGTACATGTCTTCACACACACTCTCGTTCGAAGATCGCACACCCGGCTGGCTTCATCTTCTCCGGCCGGGCTCAAGCTGAGATATCGGGTCTCAGGGTTTCAGAAGCCGCTTTATTTAAAGCAGCCATCACAGCCAATTTAGCACCCCAAGCAATTACCAACTAACTCCAGCGAGGCCTGCGAACAAGACAGCTCTCAGCTAGGGTGGCTTGAAGGACATAGCCAGATCTCTCAAAGTCAGCTCAGCCATGCTGTTGTTAGTGGATCTACAGCCACATAAAGACACGGATCAAGGCATAAAGAATAATCGAATGAAGCAGAACAGAATTGGATTTGCTATCTATAAACTGAGGTCTCTATCTAGCAGTGGGACAAGCCAGAGTGCCATTTGAGCAGTGTCGCGCAAGAGTTTCTTCCTCGCGTTCCAAGCCGAAGCTTGAGAGTGCAATGAAAAAAAAAAGTATTTTTGCGTCACCTAGAGGCAGCGCTACAGTCGGAAAGGTCAGAGCGCAAAGGAAGTGCTAGCGGTGGAAAGAGCAATCTGTGCATCAGTCAGCGGGGATGGCCACCAAGTAAGTCAAGTCGAACTGCCACGCGTAGGAAACATATCAAGCACCGTCCCCCCCGTAGGTAGGCTATTGAAGCCAGCTTGAATCGCACATATGTGAGGAAAGAGAGCCAGCGACGGACCAGGGACTTAGTAACTGTGGAACGACCCCAAGGCATGTGAACACCTGTGAGGGATGAACCCAACCACCAATCAATTGAGCAGCTTAGGCACCATCTGGGCGATGAAATCCCTGACGTCACCCGTGCAAACATCAAGACTGGGAAAAAAGGAAGGAGAGAAAGACAAAAGGGTGTGATTATGTTCCAGGAAGTCTGTTGCTCTTGCAGGAATCTGAGTACATGCTGGAAATGCGACTTTGATGCAAGGACTTACCAGTAATTGAGAGCGTTCGACTAGCATGTTGGTGAAGATGGGGGTGGAAGGGGTAAATGAAGAAGGCAGAAAGTTGTTTGTTTGTGGAAAGAGGAGGCAGTGGGTGGGAGGTTGAGAATAAATACTAAAAAGTAGCGGTCTGTGCACAAGCGCGAATTCTGGAAAATTCGCATCATTCTGGTTCTGATTGTGTAAAGGAAAGATGAGATGATGGATCGTGTTGTTTTTCTTGACTGCGAGAAGGTGCTCTGTGCCATTCTTTGATTTAGCCTGCAAAAGCCCACCTTTTCGGGTTGGCGATGGGACGCACCGTGCCCCACCTACCAAATCCTGGGACATGTAGCCTGCCTTGGTGGGCCGCGTGTGTGCTTCGGGGTCAGGCCTTGATCGCCGGGCTGTTTCTGGACATGCATCGCGAGTTGAAGGAGACGTTTGAGAAGTCGGGACTGCCCGGCAGCTAGTTACAATTCCCTACCCGCCTTCATCAAGTTCCTCGCCCACCCTGTCAAGCGCGGGCACTGGGATTCAAAGTTGCACAGTTGCACCGGCAGGGGCCTTCCGCAAACCAGATGCGGAAGACTGGAGCTCAGAAGGTACAAAAGGCACCACAAGGTTTCGCTAGCGACGATATTCCAGAGCTACATTTAAAGAAGGAAAATATCACGAGTTGCAACATGAAGGCACATTTAGGATACCTAGTCAACCTCTCGAGGGCTCCAAGACCCGTTAACATTGGGTGATACGAGCGGTGCTAGAAACGGGATCAATGGCGAGCGTTCGCCAAGTTCAAGAAGCGCAACGAAAGTCACATTAGCCTAGGATTTCTAGATACCTTACCTGGGTCACGGTACTTCAGACACGGAACGCCATCTAGGCTACCGTTTTCTGCAAGCTCTCCGAGCCCTCATTTGTGGAAGACATCAGTTTTGGCCAGCGAGTTGGCCGCGAATCCTGCAAGTTCGAGTTGTTGTTTTGCAGGCATGGCTGAGTGCGGGCGGCAATGTCGAATACGCATCGTCGTGGGACGGCAGCTGTATCAGATACCTAGATCACGGTGTGGCACAGCTTGTCGACGTTCTCTCCCATCCTCGAAAGGTGTTCGCTGGCAGCGTTCGTTTGCAGCGTCCAGGGTCTTGTTCGGGGACTCGAGGACCTGCTCCGCTTCAAACACACGTCTCTGTACGGTGCCGCGAGTCAGGCAAGCGAGGCTGTTGAGCCCCTGCGAGCAGCATTTACAAGACCCGGAGACGGGAGCAGAACCGGTAAAGACGAGCGTCGGCGGCAGGGTGGAGGCGAGCCAACTGAGGAGGGGCACAGGCGAGAACGCAAAGGCGGAGCAAGAAGGGTGATCGGTAGCGGGCATGATGGCAAAGAGGGCGGTGTCGGTGCTTCTGTTTGCTCGAGGGCGACGCTTGAGGATTGAGTGCTAGGGTTCTTTGTGTCTCTTGCTCTGAGTATATTGGATGCAACTTGAACTCTCGACTCTTAATCTTGGCGGCAGAGAGGAGACGAACATTTTCCAGAAGCTTGCTTGGCACTGTCCCACAATGCGGCCAACAGGCTGTCGATGTAAACAAGAAGCCCACAGCCCTTGTGACTGCTACTGCAATAACGCAGCTCCGAGAACGGGTTATGGCAGCCAGGAGGGCACAAACCGTACGTTGAAGTTGCGAGCCCATTATTTGCGATGGCGTTAAGCGGTAGTTGCGGGGCTTGAAAATATTTCGCTCCAGAATCAGGATGCAGAGGCGTTTTGTCAACAGATGAGAGGCATGCAGAAAGTGGAAGAGGTCACGATGCGCCAGTCTTACACGAAACAAACAACGAGAGGATCGGGTCACCGGCTCAAGTTCAAATGTAGAGAGTAGGAATCCCGAGAAGTCGCTCAATTTAGGCCGGTGGCTGCGTCACGGTCGCAACCAGACATCTTGTCACTCCAAAGCCCAAACACCACCAATGCCCAATCGGTTCCAAGCCAATCTAGCAGTTCAGATACTTGAGTCTATACTCACAAGCCGCTGCATTTTCTCTTCATTTGCTCAATCGGCGCAAGAATCTGGGAACACAATGTCAGCAATTGAATGAAGAAGAACCGGTAGGCAATAGTGACATACCTTGGCCCGATCCTGACTTGAGATCCATGACTTCGGCTATGACTTGGGACAGGTTTTTGAGTAATCGTCGAGAAGATCAAGAATCTTAGCTCGATTGGTGGCAATGAGCTGCTCCTTTGTCTTCCGCTCAGGGAGAGAAGGGGCGTCCTACATCAGTCAGCGGAATGGCCACCGAGTAAGTCAAATCAAATTTCGAGGCGAAGGAATTGTTCCAAGCACCGTCCCCC
>Ga0247770_1000230_pt1 | contig 53857 bp, 47 predicted proteins | sample UWRJL136409B6_FD_179943 | JGI IMG/M metagenome (GOLD analysis project Ga0247770, IMG submission 179943) | Plant litter microbial communities from Arlington Agricultural Research Station in Wisconsin, United States - UWRJ-L136-409B-6 | ecosystem: Environmental > Terrestrial > Plant litter >...
ATAAGCGCCCAAAGTAAACAGAGCAAGAGCTAAGTGCTGCAATTACATGGGTACAAAGTGCGCCCAAACGCGCGTTGATCCCAGGGATGACCTGAGATCAGCGCGAGTTCGGGCTGCGGAACTTCCGCTTAGTAGAAGCGCTCCAGCTCCAGGCGGTTGCCGTTGGTCAGCCGGCCCTCCACGCGGACGGTGTCGCCCTCGCGCAGGCGGCGGAATCGGTCCGTCTCGTAGCCGCTGGTGTTGTAGCGCAGGTACACGGTGGCGTCGCCGCGGCTGGTGCGGATCTGGAACTCGCCGCGGTTGACGTCCACCCAGCCCACGCGCCCCTCCAGACGGGTCAGCCCGGCGGTGCCGTTGTCGTAGCCGCCGTTGCCGCCGCCCTGGCCGGTGCGCTCCTGCACGCTCTGCGTCACGGTGATGTAGTCCGTGTACGCCCCGCCCTGCTGCGTCTGCTGGATGCGCATCCCCACCTGGTCGCCGCGCTCCAGCGAGGTCACCGGGTACTCGCGCTGCTGGTAGACCACGCGGGTGCGCTGGTCGAACTGCACGTTCCCCACCTGGCCGTTGCTGGTCTCGATCTGGAGCACCCCGCGCTGCGTGTCGATCGCGCGGACCTCGCCGTACACCTCGCCGTTGCCGCCCTGCCCCTGCTGCTGCCCGAGCACGCCGCCCAGGATGTCCCCCACCGGCCCGAGCTGCGCGCACCCCGCCGTCGCAAGCGTGGCCGCCAGGGCCACTACTCCGCGCATCGTCTTCGTCATGGCTCTGCTCCTTGGAACTGGCGTCTCTCAGGCATCCGTCGTTTGCGGTGCGGCAGAGGCAAGGGCGGTGCCAGTTCGGGAGATGGGTATCTTGTTGATAATGCGCGAGTTGGGACGATCGCAGGCATCGGGCGGCGGGATGAGGCGCCACGGGAGGATTTCGGCCGCGGGACAAGGGCGGTGGATGCGTATCCTGATGATAATCAAGCAGTTGGATGATCGGGAGATCGTCGGGCGGGGTGTCCTCGTCCGGGGTCGCTGCCGGGGATCGGGATGCGCCTCACGGAACGTTTGACACCCCGCGATCCTGCCGCTAAATTGTTGAGAACGATTTTCAACCGCAGCTTCTCTCCCGCGAATCGATGCTCTCTACCGCCGCCACCTTCCTGCAGATCTCCGAGACCGAGCAGGGCGAGCGCAGCCGCCGCGCCGCGGCCGGCGCGCTGGTGCTGGCCGCCGTGGAGCGCGCCATCGCGGGGACGCGGGACGAGTTCGGCGTGCGCCGCGCCCGCCGCGAGGCCGAGTCGCTGGAGCGCTGCGCGGAGAGGTCCATCCTGCTGCGCATCCTCATCCGCCTGGAGGACGGCGAGGCGGTGGACGCGCGCCTCTCGCCCGCGCTGGTCTCCTACGCCTGCGAGCTGGAGCGCACGCGGCGGCTTCCCGAGGCGGACGCGGCGGTGTCGATGGCGCTCTCGCTGGACGCCGGCACCGCCTCCACGGCGCTGCACGCCGCGCGGCTGGCCCGCAAGCGGGGCGAGCGCGAGCGGGCGCTGGCGCTCTACTGCGCCGCCCGCGACCTGGAGCACGGCAACGGCCCCATCGCGCGGCTGGCCGAGGTGGGCGAGGCGGTGGTCTCGGACGACGCGGAGCGGCTGCTGTCGCGCGTCGTCCGCCGCGCGCTCCGCGCCGGCGACGCCGAGGCGGCGGCCGTGGGGCTGGAGGAGCGCGCCGCCCTCCGCCGCGCGGCGGGCGACCGGCGCGGCGCCCTGCGCGACCTGTGCGTGGCGGCCGCCCGCTTCCCCGACGCCGTGGACCGCGCCCGCGTGCTGCACGAGCTGGCCGGCGTCACCCTGGCCGCCGGCGACCCCGACGGCGCCCGCGAGGCGCTGCTGACCGTGCTCACCGTGGGCGACGCGCCGCAGAAGGACCACGCGCGCGGCCGGCTGCACACCCTGGCCCGCGACATGGGCGACCAGGTGGGGATGCGCCGCTGGCGCTCGTTCAAGCGCCCGTCGCTGGTCTCGCTCTCCGCCTACCGCCCCGCGCCGGCCAACCGCTCGCTGGCCCCGCGCCTGGCCCGCTGGCGCGAGTCGCTGGAGGCGCAGCAGGCGAGCTGATTGCCCTCCATCGGCAAACGAACGAAAGGCGCGAGCGGACGATGCTCGCGCCTTTCTTCGCTCCATCCCCATCCACCTGTCCCGCAACGACTTCGACCTGTCTCCGCACGGGGACACCACCACCGTCGCCGATCGCTCGCGCCGCTTCATCCATCCGATTGCGATCCAACGACTTAGATCGTGAGATGCGGATCCGTCCGGATCGGCACCGGGGATGCGAAAGGCCAACCCGCTTCCCGGAGCGGCGCGAGCCCTCCAGATCCGCATCGATCCGCAGCACCCCGCGAGGTCCCCCATGAGCGCCACCCTCCTCTCCGAATTCGAGACGATCCGTTCCGACGCGCTGGCGCCGGAAGCTTCCGCCCGACGCGCCGCCCCCGGCGAGCACGCCCTCACGGGCGACGAGAAGGCGGGCGCCGCGGCCATCGCCGCCGTGGCGCTCCTGGTGGCCGCCAGCTGCCTGGCCTCGGGCGAGACGGCGATCGCGGGATTCTTCGCGGCGCTGGGCGCGGCGTGCTTCGCCATCGCCTGCATCCTGCACCTGGCCGCCGAAGACTGAGGCGACGGCGGCGCATCCGCCTTACATTGCGGCCGGCTCCACGACGATGGGGCCGGCCGCAACCCGTTTCGCATCCTCCCCCTCGATGACCATCTCGGATCTCCCCTCGCGCGCCCAGCGCTGGGACGACTGCGACGCCGACGTGCGGGCGTGGGTGGAGGCGATCGCGGAGGTCTTCCGCGACGAGCTCGGGACGGCGCTCGTGGGCATCTACCTGCACGGCTCGCTGGCGACCGGGTGCTACCACCGCCCCAAGAGCGACGTGGACCTGCTCATCGTCGTCCGCGGGGCGCTGGACGATGCGCGGCGGTGGCGGATCGGACGACGGCTGCTGGCGCTGGCGGACGCGCGGCCGACGGTGGGGACGCTGGAGCTGAGCGTGGTGCGGGAGGAGGACGCGCGCCCGTTCCGGCACCCGCTGCCGTACGAGTTCCACTTCGGGGAGGGCGTGGACGAGCGGATCCGCGACGGGACGTACGCGCACACACCGGGGGCGGCGGACGGGGACCTGGGCGCGCACGTGATCGTGGCGCGCGCGCGGGGCGTGGCGCTGGCCGGCCCGCCGCCGGCGGAGGTGTTCGGCCCGGTGCCCTGGGCGGAGCTCGCGGATTCGGTGCTGAGCGACTTCGCGTGGATCGTGGAGGACGACCACGTGCTGGAGAGCCCGTTCTACGCCGTGCTCAACGCCTGCCGCACCCTCCAGCTCCTGCGCGAAGGCGAGGGGACCGTCGCCAACAAGGAGGAGGGCGCGCTGTGGGCGCTGGCCCACCTCCCGCCCGAGCACCATCCGGTGATCGAGGCCGCGCTCGCCTGCTATCGCTCCGGAGCGCCCGTCACTCCGGAGACGCGCAGGACCGGCGGGCGTCCGTGGGACGCCTCCGCCCTGCGCGCCTTCCGGGACTTCGCCGCCGCCGAGGCGGCGAGGCTTGCCCCGAAACGCGGCATCCGGTTCCCCGTTTTGTAGCATCTCCCGTCGCCGCACTTCCTCGCGACGCTGCATCAAAGAGCAAGGCGCTCCATCCGCTCCCTCGCGTGAAGAGAAGAAGCCCGCGAGGCGCGTCTGGCGGCGGCGTGTCGGAAATCACCAGCAACGGCGCGGAAAGACGATCGGGGAGACGCGCGGGAGAGAACTTCGGGTACATAAAATACCGTAGCCTGGACGCCCACCCGCGCCCAGGCTACGGCCCAACTGTCCCTTTCCAACCCACCCTCGGAAGAACTTCTGAACCCGGGAGCCCTCCGGGTTCGGTAGTCTATTTAGCAAACGGCGGGCCAAAGCTCCGACGCGGATAAGTGCCTGGGGCGGCCGTCTTTCGGCGTGTGCGCGGCGCGCACCGGGTCCGGCGTGGACGGCGCCCGGCGGGTGCCCGTGCGCGGCGGGCGGGAGATGCCTATCTTGGGCCCGCCCGTCCATGGTTCGCACAATCTTCCACCGCCGCGAGACGCGATGGCCTCCACCCGCTCCACCGTCCCCGAGCTGCGCGTCCGCCAGGTCAACGCCGCGCCGGTGCGCGCCGACGGCGACTACGTCCTCTACTGGATGGTCGCCGCGCGGCGCACCCGCTCCAACTTCGCGCTGCAGCGCGCGGCGGAGTGGTGCGCGGAGGTGGGGCGGCCGCTGGTGGTGCTGGAGGCCATCCGCGCCGACTACCCGTGGGCGTCGGACCGGTTTCACCGCTTCGCCATCGACGCCATGGCCGACAACGCGGCGCGGCTGGCGAAGGCGGGCGTGCGCCACCACCCGTACGTGGAGCCGGAGATCGGCGCGGGGCGCGGGCTGCTGGCGGCGCTGGCGGAGCGCGCCTGCGTGGTGGTGACGGACGAGTTCCCCGACTTCTTCCTCCCCCGCATGGTCGCCGCGGCGGGCGCGCGCCTCTCCGTGCGGCTGGAGGGGGTGGACGGCAACGGCCTGATCCCGCTGCGCGCCCTGGAGAAGCCGTACATCACCGCCGCGCACTTCCGCCGCTTCGCCCAGCGCGTCCTCCCCGACCACCTGGACGCCGCCCCCGCCGCCGACCCCCTCGCCCGCCTGGACGTCGCGCGCGGCGCCGTCCTTCCGCGCCAGGTGCTGGAGCGCTGGCCCGCCGCCTCCGCCGCCCTCCTCCGCGGCGCCGCGGGAACGCTGGACGCGCTCCCCATCGACCACGCGGTGCCGCCCGTCGGCTTCCGCGGCGGGCCGGAGCACGGGGCGAAGGTGCTGCGGAGCTTCATCCGCGAGCGGCTGCCGCGCTACGCGGAGGAGCGCAACCAGCCGGAGGCGGAGGCCGCGAGCGGGCTCTCTCCGTATCTGCACTGGGGGTTCGTCTCGGCGCACCAGGTGTTCGCGGCGGTGGCGGAGCGCGAGGGGTGGACGCCGGAGCGGCTGGCGTGGAAGCCCACCGGCTCGCGCGAGGGGTGGTGGGGGATGAGCGTGGAGACGGAGGGGTTCCTGGACGAGCTGGTGACGTGGCGCGAGCTGTCGTACGGCACCGCGCACCGGGTCCCCGGCCACGACCGCTACGACACGCTCCCGGAGTGGGCGCGGCGCAGCCTGGAGAAGCACGAGGGCGACGAGCGGCGCCTCCTTCCGCTGGAGGCGCTGGAGGCGGGGCGCACCCCGGACGCGCTGTGGAACGCCACGCAGGGGCAGCTGCGGCGCGAGGGGCGCATCCACAACTACCTGCGGATGATCTGGGGAAAGCGCTTCCTGGAGTGGACGCGCTCGGCGCGCGAGGCGGCGGAGTGGATGCTGCACCTGAACAACAAGTGGGCGCTGGACGGGCGCAACCCCAACTCGGTGAGCGGGGTGATGTGGTGCCTGGGCCGCTACGACCGCCCGTGGTTCCCCGAGCGCCCCATCTTCGGCGTGGTGCGCTACATGTCGTCCACCAACACCGCGCGAAAGGTGCGCGTGAAGGACTACGTCCGCGAGTACGCCCCCCAGGGTGCCGTCGATTCCTACGAAGGTGTTGGAGATGCGCAGATGGAGCTGATCTGACGACGCCTAAGCGCGGCAAGCGCGTTCGTGCGTGGTGTGCGGATGATCGGAAGAAGCGAAGCACGAGGCTGCCCGTCACGATCCGCCGGGATAAACGTCCATATCGTAGATGCGCACCTGAAGTGCTGAACATGCCGCATCGCCCCCCGGCACGGAGAATCGCCATGAAGAAGCTGAAGCTCGACCTCGACCGCATCCAGGTGGAATCCTTCAAGGTGGAAGCGGCGGAGAGTGGCAAGGGAACGGTGCAGGCGCATTCGGCCGCCCCGTTCCATTGCGGCTCCAATCCTCTTGATTCTTGTGACTCGTGCTTCCCGCGCTACTGCCCGCGGATGCCGGCCTCGTACGACCTCGAATGCTGATCCACGAGGCCCGTCCGAAGCGGTAGGACCGGAACGAGCGCGCGCCTGATTCGGCTCCGAATCAGGCGCGCGCTCTTGTTGGGGGCGAACGATCCACCGGCGGGCCGCGGGGCGCCAGCGTCGCCCGGCATGCGCCGCGGGACGGACACCTTCGCTCGTCCGTCAGGGAAGCATGTCCACCAGCAGCTTCAGCACGCCTTCGGGGTTGTCGGTGTTGATCCAGTGGCCGCCCTCCAGCTCGTGCAGGTAGACGGAGCGGCTGGCGGCGGCGACGGCGCGGACGCGGTCGGCGGCTTCCGGATCCAGGGCGCTGGAGCGCGTCGCCTTGACCACGTGCACCTCCACGCCCGCGGGCGGCGAATCCACCACGTGCCACAGGTCCGTGCGGAAGAAGTCGCGCAGCATCTCCTCCATCGCCCCGAAGTCGATGCGCCAGCGGTAGCGCCCCTCCACGGGCTCCAGGTTGATGGCCATCCACCGCGCCACCCCCTCCTCGTACCCCCCGCGCATCAGCCCCTGCACCGCCTCGTCGCGCGAGGCGAAGTCGGCGGGGAGCGACTTCACCGTCTCGATCATCTCCCACGCGCTCCCCGAGGGCTCGCGGACGGCCATGGTGGAGTCCATCACCCAGATCTGGCGCAGCTCGGCGCCGTGCTCCTCGCCGTAGATCAGCGCCACCTTGCCGCCGAAGGAGTGGCCCACCACGGCGGCGGCGTGCAGGTCCAGGTGCTCCACCAGGCGGTCCACGTCGGCGGCGCTCTCGGCCAGCGAGTGGGGGCCGCTGAAGTCGCGCGACTGCCCGTGGTTGCGCAGGTCCACCAGCACCGCGCCCCACTCCGGCCGCGCGTCCGCCAGCCGCCGCGCGATGGTGCCCCAGTTGCGCCCCGCGCCGAAGATGCCGTGCAGCATCAGCAGCCACTTCTCGGGCTCGCGCCCCGCCGCCGCCACGCGCGTGTGCGCCAGGATGGGATTGTCCGCCATCAGGTCCGCTCGTCCTATCGCCCTGGAAAGAAGAAGTCCGCCCCGGTGTGGAGGGGCGGACGAACGTAGCGGGATGGATCGTGCCCCGGCAACGACGGGCGAACTCATTCGCCCGACGGGACGCCGTTGAGGTTCTCCTCCATCTCGGCCACCTCGGGCTTGCGGTGGCGGAAGTAGCGGATGGCCTCCATGGCGAGCGCGCAGAAGGTCATCCACACCACGCCCATCGCCCACCCGGCCATCACGTCCGAGGGATAGTGGACGCCCAGGTACATCCGCGAGATCCCCACGGCCACGATGATGACGGCCGCCACCACGTAGGTGAAGCGCCGCAGCCCCTTGGAGGTCTCCAGGCGGGCCACCATGTAGGCCAGCGTCAGGTACGCCACGGCCGATCCCATGGAGTGCCCGGAGGGGAACGAGCTCTCGCCCGCGTACGGCGCGCGCCACTCGAAGAGCGCCGGCCGCGGACGGGCGAAGAACGCCTTGAGCGACGAGTTGATGAGCCCCGCGCCGATCATGGCGATCCAGAGGAGCGCCGCCGAGTAGCGGTGCCGGGTGGACCAGAGGAAGACGCTGGCCACGATGACCACCAGCCACACCACCGTTCCCGCCCCCAGCGCCGTCACGTCCAGCGCGATCCCCGTCAGCTTCGGGGTGGCGCGCTCGTGCATCCAGAGGAGGACGGCGTCGTCGAACGCCTGCGTCTCCCCCTCCATCACGTCGTCCGCCACCTTGGCGAAGAGGAGCCCGGCCAGCAGGATCATGGCGATCCCGCCGACCAGGAACAGGCCCACGGCCGAGTAGAAGCCGCGCACGTGCTGGCCGATCCAGCGCAGTACGGGGCGCGCCGCCCCGGCGGGACGAGAGGTGGGCGTATTCATCGCATCCGCCGGAAAGCACGAAACGTACCTTGCGTCCGGCGCGCCGGCGCCGTACGCTGGCGGGATGATTCGGCTCGTGGACGTGACCAAGGAATACGGCGGGCGCATCGCCCGCGCGCGCGGCCGCACGGTGCGCGCGCTGGACGGCGTCTCGCTGGAGGTGCCGCCCGGGACCTCGCTGGGGATCGTGGGCCCCAACGGCGCGGGAAAGAGCACGCTGATCCGCCTTCTCCTGGGCTACCTGCGCCCCACCTCGGGCGAGGTGGCGCTGGAGGGCGAGCCGCCGCGCGCCTACGTGGAGCGCCACGGCGTGGCCTACGTCCCGGAGGTGGTGGCCATCCCCCGCCACTGGACCACGCGCTTCGCCCTGCACGCCTACGCGGCGCTCGGCGAGGTGGAGCACCACCACGAGAAGGCGGACGCGGCGCTGGCCAGGCTGGGGCTGGAGGAGGTGGCCAACCGGCGGGTGAGCGCGCTGTCGAAGGGAACGCTGCAGCGGCTGGGGATCGCGCAGGCGCTGCTGGGGAACCGGTCGATCATGGTGCTGGACGAGCCCACCAGCGGGCTGGACCCGGAGTGGATCGCGCGGCTCCGCGACATCGTGGCGGAGTGGCGCGCGGCCGACCCGCGCCGCGTGGTGGTGATCGCCAGCCACGACCTGGACGAGCTGGAACGGAACGCGGAAAGGGTGGCGGTGCTGCAGTCGGGGAAGGTGCGCGAGGTGATCGACCTGCGGGCCTCGGCCGCGCGGGTGCCGGCGTGGCGGCTGGAGGTGGAGCCCACGCCCGGCGCGGAGGAGGCCGTGCGCGCCGTCTTCCCCGGCGCGCTCCCGGAGGAGGGCCCGCCGCTGGCCTTCCACGTGGAGGCCGGCGACGCGCCGGAGATGAACCGCCGCGTGGCCGCGCTGATGGAGCGCGGCCTCACGGTCCGTGCCTGGACGCCGGAGCGCGAGACGCTGGAGGAGCGCTACCGCGGCAAGCGCGGACGGGGAGGGAAGAAGCGATGATCCCCCTCCTTCTCTGGTCCATGCGCTGGCGGCTGCTGCTGGTGGCGGCGCTCTGCCTGTTCTTCTACTTCTTCGAGCCCGGCTTCCACCAGCACGGCGACGAGGTGGGAGAGATCCTGAACCAGGAGCTGCTGGACCCGGCGGGGATCGCCTTCTCGCTGGCGAACCTGGCGGCGGCGTCCATGCTGGTGCTGCTGGCCGGCTTCGTCTCGGGCGACCGGCGGAAGGGCTACTACCGCATCTTCTTCTCGCATCCCACGCGCCCCGCGGCCTTTTACGGGCTGCGCTGGGGGCTGGCGTTCGCGCTGACGATGGGGGTGGTGTCGCTCTTCCTGGTCTTCGGGCAGCTGGCGGCGTGGGGGGAGCTGCAGGTGGGGCCGATGGTGCTCCTCCAGGCGGCGCTCTTCGCGCTGATCTACGGCGGGCTGGTCGCCTTCCTCTCCGTCCTCCTCCCGCGGGGCGACGCGCTGGTGGCGCTGGCGCTCTTCTTCCTCACCGACTGGTGGTTCCTGCTCACCGGCCAGCTGGGCGCGCAGCCGCTCCCGCTCCCGCTGCAGCAGGCCGTGTCGTTCATCCTCCCGCCGCACGTGGCGGTGAGCGACGTCTTCTCCGGGCTGCTGGCCGGCGCGGTGCCGTGGGGCGCGGTGGCGTTCGCGGCCGGGTACGGGGTCTTCTGGCTGGCGGCCGCGTGGCTCCTCCTCCGCGTCCGCGAATGGCCGTGAGTGCGCCGGACAGTTTCTGGGGTGCACGGTAGATGTAGGATCGGCGCTTCTTGAGCCTCGCTTCCTGCGTGCGACCCCTGGAAAAAAGAGAGGCACGGATGATCTCGATCACCCGTGCCTCTCTTCTTTCGGGATGAGACTCCTCAGCCGCCCGCGCCGCGCTCCAGCCGGTGGACGCGCACCTGCTCCACGTCCGTATCCTCCATGTACGACACCAGCACCACGTAGTCCCTCCCCACCTCCGCCAGGCGGGCGCGCGGGGGGAGATCCACCGTGCCCAGCCATGCGCCCTCGCGGCCGAAGACGTCCCAGCGGGGCGCCTCGTCGTCCGCGGCCCGGGTCCGCGCCACCCACAGGTTTCCGTCGGCATCGACGAGCATCCGGCCGTGCGCGGGCTTGTGCTCGGGGATCGGCACGCGGGCCAGGAAGCGCTCCAGGCGCGCGCGGTCCGGACCGGTGGCGCCCTCCAGCATCCCCTCGCGATGCCGCCGCCGGTCGTCTTCCGTGACGGGGAGCGGGTCGGCGCGCCTGCGGACGATCATCTCCAGGGCGCCGCCGGGGGCGAACCGCCGGATGTCGTAGCTCTCGCTCTCCGAGTAGTAGAACCCGTCCCGCTCCACCACCGCCTGCGGCTCCGCGGCGAACGGACGGCCGTATCCCGTCGACCCGCCGTCCACGCGCTCCACGAACATCTCCCCGTCGAACAACTCGACGATGGCCCGCGCGGGAGATCCGTCCGGCGCGGCGCGTCCGAAGACCGCGCTCTGCCGCAGCAGGCCCTCGCGCGCGTCCGGGGCGAGGGGAGCACTGGCCTTGGCGAGCACGCTCCCATCGCCGAAGCGGCCGACGAGGAGGGTGGAGCCGGGGCGGCCGGCGACGACGGGGAGCGGGTGCGTGGACGCGACACGCCCGTCGGGGGCGAAGGTGGTGAGCTGCTTCCGGAGCGCGTCGTACGCCGCCAGCGAGTCGCCGGGGGTGATCCAGAGCTGGTCGAGCCCGCGGAACTCCCCCGGCCCGTCGCCCTCGCGGCCCAGGGTGGAGAGATGGCGTCCCGAGGGATCGTGGATGCGGATCTCGCTCGTCCCCGCGTTGGCGATCGCGATCCTCCCGTCCCGGAAGCGGACCACCGAGCGCACGTCGAAGAGCTGGTCCTCGCGCGCGCCCTCCTCGCGGCCGATGACCACGGTCGGCGTGTCCGCGATCCGCCACGCCGACGCGCCCTCCCACGCGGGCGCCGTGCTCTCCACGATGCGCACGCCGGCGCTGTCGCGGACCACGGACGCGCCCGGAGCCGCGCCGGCGCGGTCGCAGGCGCCCTGGAGCGGGAAGACGAGCAGGAGTGCGAGAAATCGGGATCGCATCGTTCGAAAGGGACTTCGCTCAGACGATTCGGCCCCGCCGCCGCTCCGGGGAGCCGCGGGAGGGGCCGAGGCACTGAAGTCCCGAGTCCTGCGTACCAGGCCCTGGGTTCCGCACGGGACATCGGGCCGGGAACTCAGGCCCTGGGCTCAGGATCCGGACTAAGGACTAAGGACTAAGGACTTCAGTTCGTCAGCCGAAGCAGCTCGACCACGGGAAAGCGCCGGTACTCCAGCTGATAGCCGGTCTGCGTCTGCGCCTGGCGCACCGCCTCGGTGACGCTCCGCCCGCCATCTCCCGACATCCAGCGCTGGAAGTCGGCGTCGCTCTCGAAGACGAAGCGGGCGACGACGCGCGCCTGGATGGCGTTGTCGGGCTTCTCGACGGTGAGGCTGGCCAGCCGCGGGTCGCGCGCGAGGCGCTCCATCAGAGCGGCCTGCGTGGCGGCGCCGCTCTCGGCCGCGGGGAAGGTGGCGCTCACGGTGTAGACCACCACGGAGCGCCCCGGCTGCGCGCCCTGCTGCGCCACCGCCTCGCCCACCGCCGCCAGGAGCAGCGCGGCCGCGAGGAGGAGCGTCAGGCGGAGCCGTCCGATCCGGGACGAAGCCGTGATCGATCGAGTCGATGCCATCTGATCAGCCTCAGGAGACGGGTTTGAGCTGCTTGTTGCAGGTGCACGTGCACCAGACCTTGTCGCAGCACGAGCTGTAGCCGGATCCGCACGTCACCGAGCATCCGCCGCCCCCCGGGCAGCTCATGGAGCACGAGGTGGATCCGGTGCCTCCCGACGCGCACGTGGAAGCCAGCGGAGAGAACGGTGCCCGCGACAGGCCGGGCCCGCCGCCGGAGCAGCGCGCCAGCGCGGCCGCGGCCTCCGAATCGCCCGCCTCCGGCATCTTCCACCCGCCGGTGCGCCGCGCGATCCCGAACCCCGTCCACGCGTGGTCGAGCACCACGCGGTCGATCCCCATCTCCCGCACGTCCGCCGGGAACTCCGACGCCAGGAAGAGCCCGGCCACGCGCCGCCCCGCCGCGTCCGTCACCCGCACGCCCGATCCGTCCGACTCGATCCGCCCATCGGCCAGGCGGGTGAACTCCGGGCCGCCGGAAGCGAAGCCGCGCTGGAGCACGAACGCCACGTCCGCGCTGCCGTCGGCGGGCTTGCCGGCGTCGGACTGGTCCACGGCGGCGATCACGTCGCTGCTTCCCGGGAGGCGGTACAGCACCACCGTGCCGCGAAAGGACTCGGCGCGGACGGGCTGCTCGTCGGCGGGGCGGTGGAAGACGGGGTTGGCCTGCTCGCAGCCGAGCATCGCCAGGGCGGCAAGGAGGATGGCGGGTCGTCTCATGGGAAGCCGGTGTAAAGAAATGGAAATCTCTCCACCCAATTTCAGCCATCTTATTATCCGCATCCGTCCGCGTCAAGCCCCCGTGTTCACACCGGCTACGTTCGGCGGGAAAGCGGTGGATGGTGGCGGCGTCCGGCCGATCGATTCTTTCGCGCCTCCGAAACCCGGCGTCCCTTCGAACACCTTTCCATGGCGCGGGATCGGCCGACGCGCATCGTTTGCGCCTCCGAGCGAAGGGCGAAGATGTGCGCGATGTACGCACCACGACGAAGGGCCACGCGCGGTGCGTGGCCCTTCCTGGTACTTCGATCGAACGGCGGCGGATCAGACGGTCAGGACGCCGCCGGGCTGCAGGATCTCCACGCGGGCACGGTCGCCGACCATCTGCCGGAAGCCCTCGGGGTTCTGCTCGATGAGGGGGAAGGTGTTGTAGTGCATGGGCACCACCACGTCGGGCTCGATCATCTCCACCGCGCGGGCCGCATCCTCCGGCCCCATGGTGAAGTTGTCGCCGATGGGGAGGATGGCCACGTCCACGGAGCCGCGCAGCAGCTGCATGTCCATGATCAGCGCCGTGTCGCCCGCGTGGTAGATGCGCTGGCCGCTGTTCAGGGAGATGAGGAAGCCGGAGCAGTCGGTGGTGTGGGTGCCGTGCTTGTCGCCCGAGATGCTCCCGGTGTGCAGCGCCGGCGTCAGCTTGACCCGTCCGAAGTCGAACAGGTACGCGCCGCCGATGTTCATCCCGTGGCCGTTCTTCACCCCGTGCTCCTGGCAGAACCCCACCAGCTCGAAGGTGGAGATGACGGTGGCCCCCGTCTTCTTGGCGATGGGGATGCAGTCGTCGAAGTGGTCCGAGTGCCCGTGCGAGACCAGGATGTAGTCGACCTTGCCGACGTCCTTGGCCTTGATGTCGGCCGAGGGGTTGTCGTCCAGCCAGGGGTCGATGAGGATGCGCGTCCCCTCGTCGGTCTCGAGGGTGAAGCAGGAGTGCCCGTGCCAGGTCAGCGTCGCCATGCGAACGATCTCCGGATGCAAGAAGAAGTGCGAGAGTGCGAACGTGCGGGAGTGCGAAAGTGGGACCACTCCCGCACTCCCGCGCTTCTCGCTTCCGCGCTCGTGCCGTCAGTCGCCGATCAGCTGGCGGTAGGCGGCGGCGTCCATCAGGCCGTCCAGCTCGGCCGGGTCGGAGGCGCGCACCTTGATCATCCACCCCTCGCCGTACGGGTCGGAGTTGACCAGCGCGGGGTTGGAGTCCAGCGCGCCGTTGGACTCCACCACCTCGCCCGAGACGGGCGCGTACAGGTCGGAGACGGCCTTGACGGCCTCGATGGTGCCGAAGCTGGCCGACTTCGCCAGCGAGGCGCCGGTCTTGGGCAGCTCCACGAACACCACGTCTCCCAGCTCGCCCTGGGCGTAGTCGGTGATCCCCACCGCGTAGACGCCTTCCTGGTCGGTCGGCTTCAGGTACTCGTGCTTGTCGGTGTATCGCAGGTCGTCCGGGACGTTGGCCATGGGTCGGTCCTCCACGCGGTTCGCTTTCATGCCCTCACGGGAGGGTCAGAATACGGGGCGGGGAGGGGAAAAGAAAGTCCTTGGTCCTTAGTGCCGGGTCCTTAGTGGCCGATTCCCAAGGTTTCTCCCGGCCCGACGCGACGACGATCCGTGACGCGACATCAGGCGAGCAAGCCTGGAGATCGGACCCTGGACTGCGGACCACGTACTAAGGACCAAGCACTAAGGACCAAGCACTAAGGACTAAGGACTTCTTTTCAAAGGAGGACGCGGCGCGGACGATGGAAGCGCTCATGCGGCTCTCTTTCGTTCCGGGGGATGATGACGATCGACGCGGCCCGCTCCGAAGCGCCGGAGCGGGCCGTCGGGGCACGATCAGTTGATGGGGATGCGCAGGCCCACGGTGAAGGTGTTGTTGTTCACGTCGGCGTCCTTCAGGCGGTCGCTGTCGATCAGCTTGTTGTAGTAGTGGCCGCCCTCCAGGGTCAGCTCGTAGCGGCCCACGTCCCAGGCCAGGCCGGCGCCCACGTGCGCCAGGAAGGTCCCGTGGTTCCCGGTGAGCTGCTCCTCGCCCCGCTCCGCGAAGTCGTAGTACCGGTAGCCGGTGCCCAGCACCGCGTACGGGCGGAAGCTCAGCAGCCGCGGGCCGCGCGCCACGGCGTCCAGGGTGAAGGTGCTGAAGCTCACGGACCCCAGCGGGCGCGGGCCGTCCGGGTCGCGGTCCGCCTCGAGCTCGGTGCGCGTGGTGCTCACCCCGGCGCGCAGGTCCACCCAGCGCAGGGGCGTCGCCACCTCCACCGCCAGCCCGTAGGCCCGCGACGCGCCCCCGGCGCTGACGACGTGCTCGTCCCGCCCCACGATGGAGATCCCCGTCCCCGTGATGCTGGGGATCAGGTGCACGGTGGAGCGCCGCGCGCGGCCGGCGCTGTCGGCCGCCTCCTGCGCGGAGGCGGCGGTGGCGGCGGCGAGCAGGAAGAGCGCGGCGGACGCGGCGCGGACGACGATTGTGGTCATGCGGTCTCCAAGGACTGGATGGTGACGGATCTCCCTCCCGCCCCGGATCGCCGGGGCGGGCGGACGGCATCTCGGGTCAGCGGACGGGGATGCGCAGGCCCAGGGTGACCGCGTTCTCCTCCTGGGGAAGGGCCCGCAGGTTGGGGCCGCTCTCCAGGCGCGACTGCTGGCGGCTCGTCTCCAGGTAGAGGTCGTAGCGCCCCACGTCCCACGCGATCCCGGCCCCGAAGCGCACCACCGGCGACAGCTGGTCGTCGACGATGGCGGTCTCGTCTCCCCACTCGTATCCGACCTGGTCGAAGCCGTAGTGTCGGACGCCGGCGCCCACCAGGAAGTAGGGCTGAAGGTCCAGCAGGCGTGGGCCGCGGACCACGGCGTCCACGGTAACGGTGGTGATGGAGGCGCGGGTGATCGGCGCGGGAACGGAGCCGTCCTCGCGCCCGGCCCTCATCCGCGGCGCCGAGTACGCCAGCCCGGCGCGCAGGTCCACCCCGCGGATGGGGCTCCGCGCCTCCGCCGCCAGGCCGAAGACGCGCGACTCCTGGAGGAAGGCGACGCCGGTGCCCCCGCCCGGCTCGAAGCCCAGGACCTCGCCCTCCATCCTCCCGACGCTGGGGAGGAGGTGGATTCGCGGCCGGCGCGCGGCGCTGTCGGCGGGCTCCTGCGCGGAGGCGCCCGTCGCGGCCGACAGCACGGCGAGGGTGGCGAAGGTGGTGCGTACGAAGGAGCGTCTCATCGCATTCTCCCGGTCCCGGGGTGGAGAAGCGGCCCGTGCCGGAGGTGGCGCGGCGCCGCGTCGGTGGGCGACAAACACCCTGCGGCGACGCCCAACGTTCCCGCGAAACGACAAACTTCTGCGTGCGTGTCGATCCCACACGAGCGCTTGTCTTCCGCCGTGGACGGGGGCGTGTCGATCCATCGCGGGGAGCGCGGAAGTGGTGCGGTGCCTTGAAGTTGGGTCGTCCGCGGCACCGTGGGCGGCCACGGGATCGCGGTCGGGAGCACCGGGTCGGGGATCGTCCCTTCCCACGGTTTTGCTCTTGCCATATTATGTCTGGTCCGTGCGGCATCCGTGTCCCGCCCGGGCCCGCGCACCGACTCGCGGATCGTGCGCACGCCGCCCATCTCCCGCTCCGGCCCTCCGCGGGGCATGAGCATGCGGCGGCCGGCCGCTCCGTCCGGCGCCCGGTCCGCGCGCTGCCGAACGCCGCCTCCGGCCCGCGTCCCGCCCGCGGCATCTTCCGCTTCCCCAGAGCCAGCGATGACCCTCATCACCTGCCCCGACTGCAGCCGGCGGATCTCCGATTCGGCGGCCGTCTGCCCGGGGTGCATGCGCGCCAACCACTTCACGCACGCCGTCCCGGCCGTGGGCGACCGGGTGATGGAAGGGCTGCGCGCCTACGTCGGCCCCAACTGGGACTCGCACTACGCCTGCCCGTTCGGGCAGATGCTGCACGGCGAGCGAAAGGGCGTCGCGACCGGGTGGACGTGGAACTGGGCCGCCGCGCTCTTCCCCATCTGGTTCCTGTATCGGCGGCTGTACATCGCGTTCCTCGCCTCGGCCGTGGCGTGGTACGTCCTCGCGTACCTCTCCCTTTTGCTCGTCCTCTTCTCGCCGGCGCGGGCCATGGTGGCGCTGTCGCTCGTGGTCGGGGGCATCATCCTGCAGGGGTGGATCGCCGACCGGCTGCTCTTCGCGCAGGCTCGCGCGCTGGTGCGCGACGGCACGGCCATCCACCCGCTGGACCTGGCCCGGCGGGGCGCACCGCACCGGTGGGTCCCCTGGACGGCCGCGGCCGTGACCGTGCTCGGCATCTGCGGCGTGGGCGGGATCGCGATGATGGTGCGGTCCGAGCGCACCGCCGCGCTGGCGGCCGCCGTTCCCGCCACGCGCGCCGACGGCTGGGTGGACTTCCAGTCTTCCATGGGCAGCTTCAAGGCGGCGTTCCCGCACGCTCCCCTCTACGGCACCAGCGTGGGCGCGCGGGAGAACCGCTACACCGCCGAGTACCGCGGCGGCGCCGTGCTGCAGGTCACCTACGAGGACGACTCGACGGTCGGCCTGGAGGAGCGGTTCCGGGAGGTGGAGGCGTCGCCCGGCGTCCGCGGGAAGATCCGGCCGGAGCCGGTCGCGCTGGGGGAGCACCCGGGGATGGAGGCGACGTACGAGAAGGAGGAAGGCGCGGACGCGGTCGTGGTCCGCCACCGCATCTACCAGGTGGGCGGGAGATTCTACCAGCTGATCGCGACGATGAAGAAAGCGGATCCGGCGCCGGCGGAGGTGGAGCGCTTCTTCTCGTCCTTTGAGCTCACCTCGCAGTAGGTTTCGGCAAGCGGCTGATCGAGCCCAATCGCTTCCCGCATCACCCGAACGGCCGATCGCCCCGCCGTCCCGATTCGTGATCCCGCGCCGTTCCCATCGAGGAGCGGCGCGGGCTCTTTTCATCGCCCGACCGCGCCTCGCGCTCGAATTTCGGCCCGCCCATCCGCGCTTCGCCCCCCGTCCCGGCGGCTCGTCCCGAAGCCGCACGGCCGCGATGACGTCTCCGGCATCATTCGGTCGACGCGGGCGGTGGATGGACGGGATGATCCCGCGCGGCGGCGGGTGACACGATCGCGAGGATGCCGCGTTTCTACATAGAGCCGGGCAAGCATGGGAGGATCGATGGGCACGGGAAAGCCGGCCGCGGTGCCGCACCCGCGCCCGCCGCCAACGAGGAAAAGGAGGATGGATGGAAGCTGATTGGTCCGAGCGGGAACCCGCGGGCACGCGCCGGCACCAGCCGGGCTGACCGACGGCGGACGGAGATCGGCGGGCTCGCCCGCCGCCGGGTCCCGGGCGAAACGGGGCCCACCGACATCGATGGATGCAGGCGCGGGATGACCACGACGCCGTCCCGCATCACGCCGCCCCGCGGGGGCGGCCACGAGCACCCCGCACGGGCGTCGCACGCGCGGAACGCGGTGAATGGATGGCACCGCCGAACGCGCGGCACGCCAGAGCGCGGGGACTCGCCTGGCCCGCCAGGCAGATCGAAATCTCAGAGGAGCGCGCGCGGGCGGGACACCGCGCGCGGCGCCGGCCGGACAGCCGGCGCGGGCCGATCGGGCGGCGACGTCTCGCCGCCCGGTCACCCGCGCCGAGCCTGTCCGGCCGATCGCTATCGTGCCCCCGGGCTGACGGACGCCGCGCCCAGCCGGCCGGAGCCGGACCTGGCGGCGAGGGCCCCGAACACGCACGAGTGCACCCGCGCCAGCGGCTCGCCGCGAACGAAGCGCTCCAGCGCCTCCACGGAAAGCGCCCGCTCCCCATCCGTCTCGATCGCCCCGGCCCGCCGGCCGTGGAAGATCGGGAGGAGGATGCGCAGCTGCGCCCACGCGTCGGAGAGGCGCTGGCGGCCGGAGAGCTCCGCGGAATGGAACGGGCTCCTTCCCGCCCACGGCCGTTCCAGGCTCGCGGGGACCCGCGCCGTATCCACCGCGTACCCCAGCGGCCCGAACGCCCGGCCGATCAGCCCCTCGCCCCACGGGCACCAGAGCGCGGACAACCGGATCGTGACGTCGCGCGGCGCATCGTCCCCCGACGCGGGAGCGGGAGGGAAGAGAGGGCCGAGCGCGAGCCCGAGAAGCGCGCCCGCCGCGTAGCCCGCGTAGCCGGGACCGTGAAGCCCCTCGCCGGCCGCCTCCGGGTCCATCTCCAGGAGCACCGCCGCGTGTCCGCGCCGGGATGGAAGAGGTGCGCCCGCCCCCTGGGAACGTCCCCGGTGCGCACCGCGCCGGGAGCCTGCCCTGGCGGGATCGCGAAGCCAGGGCCGGAACCGTCCGAAACACGCAGCGCCAGCAGCATATCCGTGCCGAAAGGAGAGGAGGAGCTCGCGGATGGGCGAGGACTCCGCGGCTCGGGATCGAAAACATGGTCGAAGCCGGGTAAGGTAGGGCAACGAGCGCTGGGCCGACGCTCGGAACCTTCCCACGCGCAGAGATGCACCACGGGAGACCCGTTCGACGCGGATCGATGACGCGAGAAGGCCCGCGCCGGTGCTCCGGCGCGGGCCTTCTCCGCATCCCGCCGAGGTGACGATCAGCCGCCGGATTCCACGCGCCGCCACGCGGAAGCGGGGATCACCGCCGGCTCGGCGTCGTCGCCGCCGGCCGGGGCGTCCCAGGGGAGCTCGAAGGTGCCGGCCTGGAAGCGCGGGAGGTCGATCAGGTAGACGCCCGGCCCGCGGCTCCGGAGCGTGTTCACGCGCACCGACGTCCGCAGCCGCATCTCGCGCCCGCCGTACTGGAGCACCACCTCGTCGATGTCGACGCGGCACTTGCCCTTGCCGCTCCACAACAGGGTCGACAGGCCGCGCCCGTCGGTGGAGAGCCCGCCGGACTCGGCCGGCGACACGCGCCAGTTCTCCACCGAGAAGTCCGCGCTGTCCGACGCGAGCGGCGCGTACGTGATGCCGTCGAGCTTCCCCGGCTCCAGCATCGCCCCCGCCGAGTCGCGCACCACCAGCCCCACCATCGCCGGCCAGCAGTGCTGCGCCCGCGCCGCCCCCGAGGACGCCACGATCCCCGCGAGCACCGCCACCGTGAGTACGACCGACCTGGAAACGCGCATGGAATCCGTGCGTGGAGAGGAGGACCAGAAAGGGAAGTCCATCATTCGAACAGCTCGTCCACCGGCATCCGCCACCCCGGCACCGCCGGTTCCGCCTCCGCGACCTCCCCACTGCGGTAGAGGGTGGGATGATCCGGATCTTCCGCCCGATAGACGCGCACCAAGCTTTCGCGAAGGTCCACGTCCCAGACCACGCGCGTCCCGGCAGCGAAGTAGTCGGCGCGCTTGGCGGCGCTCCGGCGCTCGAATTCGGGACCGTCTTCGCCAACCTCTCGCACTTCCGCTGCGAACACCGGCGCGCCGCGAGGATACTCCTCGTCCGTCCACATGCCACCCGTATACCAAGCCGCGTCCGGACAGATGGCGAGACGATGCGGGAGATCGAGGATGTACGCGATTCTCGATCCTAGCGCGTAGCCCCCTTCGTGGCGGTTCTCGTAACCATGAAGACTGCGGGAGATACTCCAGGACGCTCGCGCCGATCGAAGCCAGGAAGGCCCGATGACGATAAGCTGGCCATTGACAATCTCGGTCTTGTGCTTGGTGATCGCCAGATCCTCGATCGTTGCCGGACGGCCGAGCGGAACGACCAGGATCTCTCCCGGTCCAAGCCACCAGTCGGTCATCCGGAGCCGGCGCAGCATCTCCGACTTCTTCATGAGAACGTCAGATGAACAGGTCGTCCACCGGCATCCGCCACCCCGGCACCGCCGGCTCCGCCTCCGCGACCTCGCCGCGGCGGTAGATGGTGGGGTTTTCCTGGTCACTCGCCCGATAGACGCGAACCCAGCCTTCGCGCAGCACGTCCACGTCCCACACCACCTGCGTCCCGGAGGCAAAGTATGCCGCGCGCTTCACCGCCAGCTTCCGTTCGGCCACGGGACCGTAGTCGTCCTCGCTTCGCACCTCGGCGGCGAAGGCGGGCACTCCGTTCAGCAGCTTCGACGCGGAACGTGCGCCTACGTACCAGGCTGCGTCCGGCGAGAAGGTTCGCCGCGGGCTGGCGATGAAGCCGGTGCCGTCCGCGTACGCTCTTCCACCCCCATGAGCGCTCTGGAAGTTCCTCAAGCTAGTGGAGATTCCGGTCGCCGCCGATCCGTGGAAGTCGCCTCCCGGGCTCATGAGGACCAGCTTCCCATCCACCAGTTCCGCGTTGCCCTCCACACGGTACAGATCCTCAAGGGTCGCCTCGCGTCCCAGGGGTGCGACGTTCATCGGTGCCTCCTCTCACCGGGGGAAAGGGAGATGGTCTCCCGCCCGAAGTATACGAAGTGGATGCGCGTCAGTGAAGGCGCGGGTGAGGCCGTGTCCACGCGCGCGAACCGCGCCACGGCCGGCGCGGGATCTCCCCTAAACCGCGGTCAATCCGCCGCTTCGCGCTCGCGCTCGGGCGTGAGGAGGAGGATCAGGAAGGGAGATTGATCACTCGAACAGCTCGTCCACCGGCATCCGCCACCCCGGAACCGCCGGCTCCGCCTCCGCGACCTCGCCGCGGCGGTAGATGGTCGGATGATCCGGATCCTCCGCCCGATACACGCGCACGACACCTTCGCGGAGCACATCGACGTCCCACACCACCTGCGTACCACCCGCGAAGTAGTGGGCGCGCTTGATCGCCATCGCGCGCTCGGCGGTGGGGCCGTAGTCGCTCTGGCTCCGGACTTCCGCCGCGAATGGGGGGGCGCCCCTCAGCGGCTCGACCTCGGAGAGCGGACCAGTCCACCAGAAAACATCCGGGACGAAATACTGGGATCGCGGCGTCTCGAGGATAAAGCCGAGGCCCTCGCTGATCGCGCGGCCACCGTCGTGCCCGACCGCATACCCGTCGAGACTATCCCGAATCAGGTGAGCCGCTTCTGCCGAGCGATAGCTGTTCGGGCTCATCTCGACGATCCGCCCGTCGATGAGCTCCGCCCTTCCCTCGAGCTCCCACAGGTCCTCAAGGGTCGCCTCGCGTCCCAGGGGTGCGACGTTCATCGGTGCCTCCTCTCACCGGGGGAAGGTGCCTTTTCTCACCGGGGGAAAGGGAGATGGTCTCCCTCCCGAAGTATACGAAGTGGATGCGCACCGGTGAAGGCGCGCGTGAGGTCGGGTTCACGCGCGCGATCCGCGCCACGGCCGGCGCGGGATCTCCCCTAACAGCAGTCAGTCCGCCGCTTCGCGCTCGCGCTCGCGCTCGGGCGTGAGGAGGAGGATCAGGAAGGGAGATTGATCACTCGAACAGCTCGTCCACCGGCATTCGCCATCCCGGGTCCGCCGGTTCCGCCTCCGCGACCTCGCCGCGGCGGTAGATGGTGGGATGGTCCGGATCCTCCGCCCGATAGACGCGAACCCAGCCTTCGCGCAGCACGTCCACGTCCCACACCACCTGCGTTCCACCCGCGAAGTAGTGGGCGCGCTTGATGGCCATCGCGCGCTCGGCGGTGGGGCCGTAGTCGCTCTCGCTCCGGACCTCTGCCGCGAACACGGGAGCGCCGTGGATCGCGTCCTCTTCGAGCACGCTGCCGGTCCACCATGCGACGTCCGGAACCAACAGCTGCGTGCGAGGCGTTTGGAGCACGAATCCCACGTCTTCGCTGACAGCCTGACCGCCGCCATGCTCGGCCTCGTGAGCGTGCAGGCTCAAGTGGATCCGAAACGCGGAACGTCCCGGTCTGTACCCGGTCGGGCTCATCTCGACGATCCGCCCGTCGATGAGCTCCGCCCTTCCCTCGAACTCCCACAGGTCCTCAAGGGTCGCCTCGCGTCCCAGGGGTGCGACGTTCATCGGTGCCTCCTCTCACCGGGGGAAAGGGAGATGGTCTCCCTCCCGAAGTATACGAAGTGGATGCGCGCCGGTGAAGGCGCGGGTGAGGCCGTGTCCACGCGCGCGAACGGCGCCACGGCCGGCGCGGGATCTCCCCTAAACCGCGGTCAGTCCGCTGCTTCGCGCTCGTGCTCGGGCGGAGACGACTGGCGGGCGGCCTTCTCCTGCAGGGCGCGCCAGACGCGCGGGGGGGAGAAAGGGAGCGAGTCCATCCGCACGCCCACGGCGTCGTAGATGGCGTTGGCGATGGCCGGGATGGACGGGTGCAGCGGGCCCTCGCCGGCCTCCTTGGCGCCGTACGGGCCCTCGGGGTCGATGGACTCCACGATCAGCGCCCGGAGCTCCGGCGTGTCCAGCGACGAGGGGACGCGGTAGTCCAGGAGCGACGGGCCGTCGTGCAGGCCGGCGCGGCCGTGGTTGGCGTCCTTGTAGACCTGCTGCTCCATCAGCGCCTCGCCGAAGCCCATGTACGCCGATCCCTCCATCTGCCCCTCCACGATGGCGGGGTTCAGCGCGCGGCCGCAGTCGTGCGCCACCCAGATGGTCTTCACCTCCACGAACCCCGTGTCTGGATCCACCTCCACCTCGGCCACGTGGGCGGTGAACGAGTACGCCGGCGAGGCGCCGATGGTCCCGCCGCGGTAGTCGCCGTGCACGTCCTTGGGCGTGTTGTACGATCCCACCGCCCCCAGCGTCCCGCTCCGCGCCTCGGCCAGGTTGAAGGCCTCGCGGATCGGCATGCTCCGGCCGGTGTCCATCCCGTCCATCGCCATCCCGCCGGCCAGGAGGACGCGGCCCGGCTTCACCCCCCACTCCTCCGCCACCGCCTCCTGCACCACGGCCTTGATCTTCCGCGCCGCGTCGATGCAGGCGTTGCCCATCATGAAGGTGACGCGCGACGAGTAGGCGCCCAGGTCCACCGGAGTCAGGTCCGTGTCCGAGGCCACCACGCGCACGTAGTCCAGCGGCACCCCCAGCTCCTCGCAGACGATGTACGCCGGCACCGAGTCCGACCCCTGCCCGATGTCGCTGGCCCCGCTGAAGATCGTCACGCGCCCCGAGCGGTCCACCTGGATCTGCACGGCGGACTGCGGCATGGCGTTGGGGTAGATGGGGTAGTTGGTCCCCGAGATGTAGCACGAGCCGGCGATCCCCAGCCCGCGCCCGAAGCCCATCTTCCGGAACCGGTCCTTCCACCCGCTGGCCCGCTCCACCGAGTCCAGGCACTGCAGGAAGCCGTTGGAGGTCACCCGCAGCTCGTTGATGGTGCGCCGGTAGCCGCCCATGAAGTTGCGGCGCCGCAGCTCGATGGGGTCCATCCCCAGCCGCTCGGCCAGCTTGTCCAGCGAGACCTCGAAGGCGAAGCGCGGCTGGACGCTCCCGTGGCCGCGCTTGGGGCCGCACGCGGGCTTGTTGGTGAAGACGCGGGTGGAGTGGAAGCGGTAGGCCGGCATCTCGTACGGCGCGGTGAGCAGCTGCCCGCTGTAGTACGTGGTGACCAGGCCGAAGGAGGAGTACGCGCCGCCGTCCAGCAGCGTCCTCCCCTCCACCGCCGTCAGCTTCCCGTCCGCCGTGGCGCCCACGCGGTACTTCATCTTGAACGGGTGGCGGCCGCGGTGGGCCAGGAACACCTCCTCGCGGGTGTAGAGGATCTTCACCGGCCGCCCCGTCTTCATCGCCAGCTTGGCGACGCAGAACTCCAGGTCGAACGGCTCGCTCTTCCCGCCGAAGCCGCCGCCCACGGGGGGCTGCACCACGCGGACGCGGGCCGGGTCCAGCTCCAGCACCTTGGCCAGCTCGCGGTGCAGGTAGTGCGGCACCTGCGTGGAGCTCCAGACGGTCAGCCGCCCCACGCCCGCGCCGCCCTCCTCCCACTGCCCGATGGCGCAGTGCGGCTCGATGGGGGTGTGCGTGGTCCCCTCGAAGAAGTACTCGCCCTCGATCACCTCGTCGGCCTTCCCGAAGCCGGCGTCCAGGTCGCCGAACTCCAGCTTTACGATCTTGGAGATGTTGCCGTTGTGCCCCGCCCGCTTCGCCTCGTGGATCTGCACGTCGGTGCGCCGGGCGGCCTCCTCGGGGTCGAAGATGGCCTCCAGCACCTCGTACTCCACGCGGATCCGCTCCAGCGCGCGGAGCGCCGTGTCCTCGTCCACGGCGGCCACCGCGGCCACGCCGTCGCCGATGTAGCGGACGCGCTCGGTGGCGAGCGCCTGCTCGTCCGGCGTCCAGACGATGATGCCGTAGGGCGTGGGCATCTCCTCCCCCGTCACCACGCCGAAGACGCCGGGGAGCGCCTCGGCCTCGGAGGTGTCGATGGAGAGGATGCGGGCGTGCGGGTGCGGGGAGCGCAGGATCTTGCCGTGCAGCATCCCCGGGAGCGTGAGGTCGTCGGTGTAGCGGGCGCGGCCGGTGGACTTCGACAGCCCGTCCGTCTTCCGCATCCGCCGGCCGATGACCGTCAGCTCGGCGTTGTAGCCGTCGTCGTCGCCGCGCGGGTGCACCGGGACGCCGCCGCCCACGTCGGGGTGCGGGACCGCGTTCACCAGCGGGGTGCCGCTGCCGCCCCCCTCGGCCGGGGGATCGGACGCGCGCTTCCACTCGGTCATCGGGCCACCTCTTCCGCTTTCTCCGCCAGCATCGTGTCCGGGGGGAGGAGCACGCGCGCCGCCCGGGGGTCGTCCGCGTCGCGCGTCTCCTCGCCGCGGAGGCGGGCGGCGGCCATCTCCACGGCGTCCAGGATCTTGGTGTAGCCGGTGCACCGGCACAGGTTGCCGGAAAGCGCCTCGCGCACGTCGTCGCGCGTGGGGGTGGCGTTCTCCTCCAGGAGCGCGGCGGCGCTCATCAGGATCCCCGGGGTGCAGAAGCCGCACTGCGCGGCGCCGCAGACGTCGAAGGCGTCCTGCAGCGGGTGCGGGACGCCCACGGGGGTGCGGAAGCCGGCCAGCCCCTCCACCGTGCGCACCTCGCGCCCCACCGCCTCGTAGACGGGGGTGATGCAGGAGAGCGTGGGCACGCCGTCCACCCACACGGTGCAGGCGCCGCAGTCGCCCTTGTCGCACCCCTGCTTGCTCCCGGTGAGCGCCACGGCGTAGCGCAGCGCCTCCAGCAGCGTCCAGTGCGTGGGGACGGCCACTTCGTGCGTGTCGCCGTTGACGCGGAGGGTCAGCAGGTCCTTCATGGGCGCCGTTCGGGGGGATCCGGGTGCACCGCGTTCCGGGCGGGAAAGCCGTGCCAGGAGCGGACTTCGCGAGCCCCCTAGACTACCCGCCCGGCCCATCGATGTCAACGCCGTCCGCCCGCTTTTTCGAACGACTGTTCGGGGGATGCGGGGCGCGGGATGCGCCGGGATCCGCGCGGGATCGCCGGACGGGCGACGGCGGACGCCCCACCGCCGGCCGGGACGGGCCGCGCCGCCGGACGACCGAACGAGAAGCACCGGTCTCCCGGGGTCAGATCCGCACTTTTGTTGACGCGATGCATTTTCCGTCTATTATCATCAGCATCGCCGTCATGACGGAGCTGGTCCCGTCGTGGTCGTGGGAGTGACCGACGGCTCCCCCGACTCGTGCGCGCTCCCGTTCCAATCTCGGCATCGCCGGGGTGCGCCGCGTGGAGCGCGCCCCTTCCGCCGAGGGCCGACGGTGCCCTCGGCTACATCCCCGACCGGGAGTAATCCGCCATGAAACGCTCCATCCGGCTTCTCAACCGTTCCCTGTTCGCGCTCGGGATCTTCGGCGTCCTCTCCTTCGGCGCCTCGGAGGTGTTCGCCTCCCCGAAGCCGGCGAAGGGCGCGGCGCGCCCGTGGTGCGAGCCCGTGAAGTGCAACGCGGACTGCGGCGGCTACGGGATCTGCAGCGGCTTCAACTGCCTCTGCTACTGAGGACGGACGCGCCCGTCCCGACCGCGGGGGACGTGGCCGGCGCCGGGATCCGCTCGCGGCGTGAGCCAGGCGCCGCCGATCGTCCGGGCGCGACGAAAAGGCGGGGGCGCGGAGAGATCTCTCCGCGCCCCCGTGGCTCATCTCATCTCTCCGCCGCCTGCCGCGCGGCCGTTTCGCGGAGCGCGGGTCGGTCAGACGCCGTCGGCCGCGATGTTGCCGCTGGGGCTGAAGATGGCGCGCGGGCCCGCCGGGGTGACGATGGCGCCCCAGTTGACCCCCGCCACGCGGGCGTTGAATCCGCCGGCCAGCCACAGGAACACCGGCGCCCCGCTGTCGCCGGCGGTCGACATGTACGTGGCGAACGACTGGCACATCACGCGCCGCATGGCGGGCGCCGGCGGGGGCGCGTTCACGTTGACGCAGGTGTTGGTGACCTGCCCGCGGTTCCACCCGGTGCTGCGCCCCACCTTGTCCACCCACTGCCCCACGAAGGGTGCGGGCTGCGGGGGATTGACCACGTTGAACGGCGCCACGCCGGCCATGTTGATGGACCCCGCCGCCCAGCCGACCGCGAAGCCGGTGGTGCGGGCGATCTGGTTGGCCGCCGGGACGCCGACGTTGATCCCCACCCGCGCCACGTCGCTCCGCCGGCAGATCCACCCGCCGCCGCACGCCCACCCCGCCGGGTCGCTGATCTCCGGGCCGATCAGGTTGGCGCCGATCGCCACGTTCTGGAAGAAGTTGGTGGCGGTGTTGGCCCAGAACACCGCCGTGCAGTGCGAGGCGGTGAAGTACGCCGGCGCGGGGCCGGCGGGGACCGGCGGCCCCAGCGAGCAGGTGGCCGCCGCCGCGTTCTGGACCTGCAGGCCGCCCCGCAGCGGGCGGAAGAAGTTCTGCAGCGTCTGGTGCGCCGCCACCCCGCCGCTCGCCTCGATGATCACGGCGGCCAGCGGGACGCCGGCGGAGGTGAGCGCGCTCTGCACGGCGGCCTGGGCGCCGGTGCCGGCGACCCACACCGTCAGGCGGTTGCGCGCCTCGTCCAGGTCCAGCGCCAGCGCCCCGCTCGTGCCCAGCACCGGGTCGGCGGCCGCGTTGCGCCAGTTGCGCAGGGTGGCGAAGGAGTACTGCGCCTGCACGAACTGCGTCTGCCCGGTGCGCGTCTCGCCCTCGGTGAGCTCCGGCTGCGGGCGCGCGCCGATCACCTGGAGCGCCAGCGACTGTCGGGTCATGTCGACCAGGGCGATCACCCGGTTGCCCTCCGGGTCGTACCAGTGGCCGGCGTACCCCGGCACCTGGGCCGCGATCTCCTCGAACTCCTGCTCGCCCACGTAGATCGACGAGCTGGGGGGCGGGGTCTCGTCCAGCGACGGGGCGCCCGGAACCAGGGGCTCCGGCGGGCCCGCGGTGGGAGTGTCGGCGCAGGCGGCCAGGGCGGAGAGCGCCATGACGGCGGCCAGCCCGCGCAGCGGGTTTCTCGGTGTGGACATGCATCCTCCGGGGTGGTTGGCGATGTGGACTCCGATGATTCCCGGCCGGCCCCCTCTCCGCCGATCCTACGCCCCGGTGGCGCAAAGACCTTAAAAGATCTTCGTCAAGGAGATGCCCGGCCCCGTGCTGGTCAACGCTCCGCCCATCTCCCTGGCGGTGAGGGAATGAGACGATTCGCGCCTCCAACGGCGCGCCCGATGGACCGACCCCGTTCGCGGAACGGATGATTGGCGAGATGATCCCACATCCCTCGCGTCCCTCACTCCGCTGCGCCGCCGGCGGTACCGGCGCCATCCAGCGACGCCCGCAACGGTCCGGCGACGGATCGGTCACGCGCCATTGATAGTCGTATAAAGTTAGTCTGTCAATGATTGAGGTGGATGACGAGGACGACACGCGCCGCGGATCGATCTTGACCACGATCGATGTCTCGTGCTCGCCCAGATTGTGTTGACTGCGTCATCGGAGAGATGTGGAGCAGGGGCCGGCTCCCGCGCCGACCCTCCTGATGACGTGGTTTTCGATGCTTGAAACGCGCGGAGGCGGCGGGTCGATGCTGATCGCTGCGGAGGAGGACCGATGGGGGCCTCTCCGAAAAAATTTCGATGCTCATCTCCACCCATGGTTCCACGGCGGGATGCAGCTTTTCTCCCGGATGCGACTCCTCCTCAGCGCCTGCTTCGCGCATTCCGTCGAGGGAGCGGGTCTCCCATGCGAAGCGGCCCGCCCGAATGGTCCGGGCGGGCCGCTTCTCGATCCTCATCTCCGGGGATCGATCACTTGCGGCGCACCACGGCCAGGGCGAGGGTGGACGGCGGGGCCGCGCCGCCGCTCCGGAGGGTGACGGTGGCCACGCCGCTGGCCGGCACCCCCATCCGCAGGTAGGCGGCCGCGCTGGAGCTCAGCGCGAAGGTGCTGGGCACGCCATCCACCGGGTTGCGGGGGGCGAGCGGGTACCCGTCGCCCAGGAGGTCTCCGTCGTAGTCCAGCGCGCTGTAGACCGAGCGCAGGCTCCAGCTGGACAGGACGTACGGCGCCGCCACGCCGGACATGGCGTCGTCCGTGTAGAGGGTGGTGAAGAAGTCGCGGATCCACGGGTTCTGGGCGGTCCCGATGGCCGCCGCGTAGTTGGCGAATCCCGAGGTGGTGGAGTTCACCAGCGCGCTCCAGAATGCGGACTCCGCCCCGCCCTTGCGGTCCGCCGAGTAGCGCAGGAACGCCCACGCCGCGGGAGTTCCCGCGGCCTCCGGCGCCCGCAGCCAGCCGCGGAGCCGGGCGTAGTTCGGCTCCGCGAACTCCAGGAACGCGGCGCGCGTGACGGCGTCGCCGGTGATGTCCACGATTCCCTGGTTCTGGCGCGGCTGCGACCCCGAGGCGGCGTAGTAGAGAAGCTCCTGCGCCACGTCGGCCAGCCCCTCGTCCACCCACAGGTCCTCGAACCCCGGGGCGAAGTTGACGTACAGGCGGCGCGAGGCGTTGACCAGGTGCGCCAGCTCGTGCCCGATCGTGCGGGCCGCGAACGAATCCACCGAGGCCGCGGAGCGGGCGTTGCCGTTGACGGTGCCGGACGGGTCCGCGGCGGCCAGGTAGATCATCTCCCCCTGGTTGCTCTCCGCGCACGACGACGTGAAGAAGAGGTCGCGCCGCAGCGTGTAGCCGTGCGTCACGGGCGCCTGCCCGGCGGGCGTCCGCGCGTTCACCGCGGTGGTGAAGAAGACGATCACCCGCCCGTTGCCGTCGATGTCCGCCGGCGCGCCGAAGCTGCCGGTGAGCGTGGGCCACACCAGCGAGTCGAAGCGGTCGGCGATCGCCTGGTAGCTGGTCCCGCCGGCCGGGTTGGCGGTGTCGGCCATCACGATCACGTGCGTCCCCACCACCTCCACGCGCCCCGTGCGGACCGTGGACGCCGTGCACGATCCCGTGCTCTCCACGTTCAGCGGCATCAGCGCCCCCACCGTGGGGACCCCCGGGGTGATGGAGAGGCGGGCGCCCGCGTCCGCCCGCCCGGACCGCGGGGAGCGGCGCGCGCCGGCGATCAGCGGCGTCAGCTGGGCCCGCTCGCGCTCGCGCAGGCGCTCCTCGTAGGCGCCCGCCGCGCGCAGCTCCGCCAGGCGCGACCCGCGCAGCGGCGGCGGCCCGCCGCCGTCGGCGAAGATGCCGGGGCGCGGCGCGCCGGTCACGGGGACGATCCCCGACGCGGTCACGGTCAGCGTGACCGGCCCCTCCAGGGTGACCGGGACCAGCGTGTACTCCGCGCCGGACACTCCCCCGTTCAGGCACACGTCGGCGTTGCTGGAGGGGACGTGGACCCCGCCCACCGCCAGCGTCACGCACTCCTGCGTCACCGTCACGGCCGCGGAGCCCGAGATCTGCGAGCTGGTGGCGGTGATGTTCGCCGTCCCCACCGCCAGCCCCGTCACCACGCCGGACGGGCTCACCGACGTGGCCGCGGAGTCCGACGTGGACCAGGTGACGGGGGCGCCCGGGACCACGGCGCCGTACGCGTCGCGGACCGTGGCGGTGAAGGCCAGGCTCTCGCCCGCCTGCAGCGTGTCGGCGTTGGGCGTGACCTCCACCCATCCGTCCGGGAAGGGCACGGCGGCCGAGACGCCCAGCGAGAAGGCGAAGCCCTGCACCAGCGGGGTGAAGGTGAGCCGGACGCGGCGCGTGGTGGAGACCTCGCCCGAGTCGAGGACGGCGGAGTACTGGAAGTAGGGTTCCAGCCCGCCGGTGAACGAGTCGGTGCCGTCCTCGTTGGCCACCGACATGAATCCGCCCCCCTGCGTCACGTCCGGACCGGTCTTGAAGAAGACGCGCACCCCCTCGAAGTGCGCCGTCACCCCGTCCTCCGTCCCGATGGGCTGGGGGATCAGGTTCTGCACCGTGGCGTCGAACTCGATCTTCCCGCCGCTCACCGTCACGTTGGACACGGCCACGCTGGTGGTGGGGACGTTGGAGGCGCACGACACGGAGCCGCCCCCCGTCACCGTCCCCGTGCAGGAGACGTACTGCGCGTTGGGGAGAAGGAGGAGCCGCGCCTCCGGCGCGGCGAGCGTCCCGCCCGTGTCGTCGCACCCCGCCGCCGCGGCGAGGAGGAGCACGGCCGCCATCCGGCGGGTCCCGCGTGGGATGAGGATCATGGAGCCTCGAGGGATGAAAGGGGAGAGATCGAATGAAGCGAAGCACAACACTCCTATCAGGTCATTACTATTTGATACACCAAATGACGTGTCAATGACCTTGATCGCTCTCATGCGAACTTCGCGTTTCCATCGACGGGTCGACGTGGGACCGGAGGCGGGCATGCGAAGCGGCCCGCCCGGATGCTCCGGGCGGGCCGCTTTTCCATCGTCATCCGCGCCGTTCGGCTACTTGCGACGGACGACCGTGACCAGGAGGGTGGACGCGGGGGCCGCGCCGCCGGCCTGGAGGGTCACCTGCGCCAGGCCGTTCGCCTGCACCCCCATCCGCAGGTACGCCGCCGCGTTGGGGGCCAGCGAGAAGGTGTTGGCCACCCCGTTGGCCGGGTTGCGGACCGCCAGCGGGTACCCGTCGGAAAGGTGGTCCCCATCGTAGTCCAGGTGGTCGTAGAGCGAGCGGAAGTTCCAGCTGGGCTGCGTGTAGTCGGCCGCCAGCCCGGTCAGCGCGTCGTCCGTGTACATGCTCATGAAGAAGTCACGGATCCACGGGTTCCGCGGGGTCCCGATGGCCGCCTCGTAGTTGGCGAACCCCGTGGTGGTGGAGTTCCCCATGGCGTACCAGAAGTCGGCCTGGTTCCCGCCCTTGCGGTCCGCCGAGTAGCGGAGGAACGCCCACATGGCGTTGTTGGCCGTGACCTCCGGGGTCCGCAGCCAGCTGCGGAGGGTGGCGAAGTTGGACTCCACGTACGTCACGAAGGAGCGGCGCGCGTCCGTCCCGTCGTCCACGGTGACGGCGGCGTAGTCCAGGTTCGTCCCCTCCGAAAGCTCCGCGGCCTGGTAGTAGGCGAGCTCCTGCGCGATCATCGCCAGCCCCTCGTCCATCCACGAGTCCTCGAAGGTGGGGGCGTAGTTGACGTACAGCCGGCGCGAGGCGTTGGTCAGGTGCTCCATCTCGTGGGCCAGGGTGCGGGCGGCCACGGAATCGATCCCCGCCACCGAGCGGACGTTGCCGTTGATGGTTCCCGAGGGGTCGGCCGCGGCCATGTAGATCAGCTCGCCCTGGTTGCTCTCCGGGCACGCGGACGAGGGGAAGAGGTCGCGCCGCAGCGTGTAGCCGTGGGTGACCGGCAGCGACCCCGTGGGCGTCTGCGCGTTGACGGCCGTGGTGTAGAAGGCGATCACGCGCCCGTTCACGTCCAGGTCCTCCGGCGCCCCGAAGGCGGCCGCCAGCGCCGACGACACGTTCTGCTGGTAGCGGAAGGCGATGGCGTCGTAGTCGGCCGTGGTGAGCCCGCCCGACGGGTTCAGCGTGTCGGCGAGGATGATGATGTTGGGCCGCACCACGGCCACGCGCCCGGTGCGCAGGGAGGCGGTGGTGCACGAGCCGGAGCTCTCCACGTTCAGCGTCATCAGGTCGCCCACCGTGGGCGTTCCCGGGGTGATGGCGCGGCGCGCGCCCGTGGCCGCCGACCTCCGCGCGGAGGCGGAGCGGCGCAGGGCGGCGATCCGCGGCGTCAGCTCGGCCAGCTCGCGCTCGCGCAGCCTGGACTCGTACCGCTCCGCCGCTCCCAGCTCGGCCACGCGCGACGCGCGGAGGAGGGAGCCGAGCCCACCGCCGCCGGGAAGGAGGGTGGGTGACGGCGCGCCCACCACCGGCACGATCCCCGTCGCCGTCACCGACATGGCGGCGGTCCCCCCCACGTTCACCGGCACCACCGTGTACTCCGCGCCGCCGGTCCCGCCGCCCAGGCAGAAGGTGGCGTCGCCGGGCATGGTGAGCACGGCCACGCCGCCCACCGCCAGCCCCAGGTTGGGGCAGACGCGCACCACCGTGGAGCCGGTGCGCAGGTTGTCGGTGGAGGTGGCGGTGATGGTGGCCAGCCCCGGCGCCACCCCGGTCACCACGCCGGACGAATTGACGGTGGCGATGGAGGGGCTCCCGCTGCTCCAGCTGACGGTGTGCCCGGAGATGGTGGCGCCGGTGGCGGTGCGCCCGGTGGCGGTCAGCGCGCGGGTGCCGCCCACCAGCACCGCGGGGCTCGCCGGGGTGATGTCCACCCATCCGTTCTCGAAGGGGACGGCGGTGGAGACGTAGACGGTGAAGCTGAAGGTCTGCACCGTGGACGGCATGTGGAACTTCCACCGCTTGGACGACGTGATCTCGAACTGCGAGAGGATCCCGTCGCTCCCCAGCATGGTCCCGGCGTACTGGTGGTACGGCTGGCTGGGGCCGGTGAAGGTGCCGGTCCCGTCGGGGTTGGCGACGGTCACGGTCCCGGTCCCGGAGGTGGTGGTGGGGCCGCTGTAGAAGAAGATCTGCAGCCCGGTGGAGGTGGGGGTGGTCCCGTTCGACGTCGCCATGGGCTGCGGGATCAGGTTCTCCATGGTGGCGTCGAAGGAGAACGTGTCGGCGACGATGGTGTTGTTGGTGTTCCGCAGGCGGACGTTGGTGTTCTGCCCGCCCACGATCAGCTCCCGCACCCCCGGGGCGCTGGGGGCCTCGCCGCAGACCATCTCGTTGGCCCGCACGTCCACGCGGCACTCCAGCACCGCGGCGAGGGAGGGGGTGATGGGGGGAACCGCCGGGTCGGGGCCGGCGGGAGTCTGGGCCTGGTCGGAGCACGCGGCGGATGCGAGCGCGAGGAGGAGGGCGCCGGCCGGGAGACGGAGCTTCCGGAGGGTCGGGGGCATGGTGGCCTCTGTCGTACGGGTGTCCGGATGGAGAGTGGGGGACGATGCATATATAGGCTGGTTCTGCGTTGCCTGAAATACGCCACCCACAAACAAACGAGGCCGTTCCGGACCATGGACAAAGTGCGATCCGCATGGAGAATCTCCAGCAAATCCGCGCCTATCGTGCCCGATGTGCTCCTTGCTCCCGTTGACGCGAGACCGTCGTCCACGTCATCGCCACTCCCGCCCGTCACGCTCCAGATCTTACCGTCTTATGACTCTTACAGCGCTATTGATTGAAAGTTCGCAAGGGCGGGACGGATCGGCAAGTCACGGTTCGGCGCGCTCCGGCGACCCCGGCCGCGACCCCGGACGGTGGGCACCGCGCTCCCGGAGGATGACGGGAACGGAGTCGGCGCCGACGGCCCGGAGGGTCGCGTGACGGAAATGCCAGCGGCCCGCCCGGAGATTTCCGGGCGGGCCGCTTTTCATCCACCGACGTTCGCCTGTCGTCGACCTGCCGCCGATGCTATTTCCGGCGGACGACCGAGACCATGAGGGTGGAGGGGGGCGCGGCGCCGTTGGACTGGAGGGTCACGGAGCCCACGCCGCCGGCCGCCACGCCCATCCGCAGGTAGCTCCTCCCGCTCACCGCCAGGGTGATGACGCTGGGGACGCCGTCCACCGGGTTCCGCGCGGCCAGCGGGTAGCCGTCGGCCAGGCGGTCGCCGTCGTAGTCCAGGGCGTCGTAGAGCGAGCGCAGGTTCCAGCTGGGCACGGTGTAGGCGGCGGCGGCCCCGGGGACCGCGTCGTCGGTGTACAGCGCGACGTGGAAGTCGCGCACCCACGGGTTCGGCGCGGTGCCGAGGGCGGCCGCGAAGTTGGTGTAGCCGGTGGCGGTGGAGTTCACCAGCGCGCTCCAGAACGCGGACTCCGCCCCGCCGTTCCGGTCCGCCGCGTAGCGCAGGAGCGCCCAGGCGCCGGAGCCGCCATTCAGCTCCGACGACAGCATCGTCGCCCGCAGCCGCGCCAGGTTGGGCTCGGCGTACGCCAGGAAGGCGGCCCGCGCGGTGCTGTCGCTGGTGACCTGCGCGAAGCCCAGGTTCTGCCGCGGCTGCTTCCCCGCGGCGGCGTGGAAGAGAAGCTCCCCGGCCACCTGGGCCAGCCCCTCGTCCAGCCACTCCTCCTCGAAGGCGGGGGCGAAGTTGACGTACAGGCGGCGCGAGGCGTTGATCAGGTGCGCCATCTCGTGCCCCAGCGTCGGCGCGGCGGCGGCCTTCACCGAGGCGACCGAGCGGGCGTTCCCGTTCACCAGCCCCGCGGGATCGGCGGCGGCCAGGTAGATCATCTCGCCTTCGTTGCTCCCGGCGCACGAGGAGGTGAAGAACAGGTCGCGCCGCAGCGTGTAGCCCTGGGTGACGGGCGCCGTTCCGCCGGGCGTGAGCGCGTTGACGGCGGTGGTGTAGAAGGCGATCACCCGCCCGTTGCCGTCGACGTCCTCCGGCGCGCCGAAGCTGGCGGTGAGCGTGGGCCAGACGAGCGCGTCGAAGCGGTCGGCGATCGCCTGGTAGTCCCCCGTGCCCATCCACCCGGCCGGATTGGAGGTGTCGGCCACGACGATCAGGCGCGCTCCCACCGCCATCACGCGCCCCGTGCGGACGACGGGGGCGGCGCAGGAGCCGGAGCTCTCCACGTTCAGGGGCATCAGCGCGCCCACCGTGGGGACGCCGGGGGTGATGGAGCGGCGCGCGCCCGCCGCCGCCGTCCTGGTCCGGAACGCGCGGCCGGCGGCGGGGATCAGCGGCGTCAGCCCGGCCGTCTCGCGCTCGCGCAGACGCCGTTCGAAGGCGTCCGCCTGGCGGAGGCTGGAGACGCGCGACGCGGAGAGCGCCGGCCCGCCTCCGCCGCCGAGCAGGGTGGGGCTCGGCGCGCCGGCCACGGGGACGATCCCCGACGCCGTCGCGGTCAGCCCGGCGTCGGCTCCCGCGAAGTTGACCGGCACCACGACGTACTCGGCGCCCGCCGCGCCGCCGCCCAGGCAGAAGCTGGCGTCGCCCGGCATGGTGAGGTTGGCCACCCCGCCCACCGCCAGCCCCAGGTCCGGGCACACCGTCACCGTCGTCGACCCCGTGCGCAACCCATTCGAGTTGCTGGCCGTGATGGTGGCTGTTCCGAGCGAGATCCCCGACACGACGCCGGCGGCATTCACGGTGGCGACCGACGGGTTGCTGCTCGCCCAGCTCACCGACTGCCCCGTGACGGCACTGCCCGAGAACTCCCGCACCGTGGGCGTCAGAAGACCCGAACGCCCGTTGCGCTGGGCATGACCCCGTCCGTCAGGGGAGCGTCCGTAACCGGGATGGGCGGGACGGGCACAAAATGACAACGTTTATTGTCTCGATAAAATCGCCAAAGACCGCAAATCGTCTTCTGAACTGCCCATCTGTTTCCTCCACTCATGCCGAAAACGCCAGCAGCCCGCCCGGAGAGTTCCGGGCGGGCCGCTTTTCATCCACCGATCTTCATCCGCCGACGTTGATCCACCGACATCTGTCCGTCAGCGATCCGTCAGGGCTACTTCCGGCGGATGACGGCGAGCATGATGGAGCCCGGCGGGGTGCCGCCGGCCACGGTGCGGAGCGTCACCACGCCGCTGCCGTTGGCCGCCACGCCCATCCGCACGTACGCCGCGCCGCCGCCGTTGGCCAGCGTGAGGGCCTCGGCCGCGCCGTCGGCGGGGTCGCGCGGGGCCAGCGGGTAGCCGTCGGCCACGTGGTCGCCGGTGTAGTCCAGCCCGTCGAAGAGCGCGCGGAAGTTCCAGCTGGGCTGCCGGAAGGTGGAGATCCCCCCGATCCCGGCATCGTCCAGGTACATGGCGAGCGCGAAGTCGCGGAACCAGTTGACGGGCGTGGCGGCGGTGGCCGCCGCCAGGTTGTCGATGCCGCTGGTGGTGGAGTTCACCAGCGCGCCCCAGAACGCCGACTCGGTGCCGCCCTTGCGATCGGCCGCGTAGCGGAGGAACGCCCACGCCGCGCCGCGGGTGGCGAGGTCGTCGTCCGTCTGCGCCAGCCCGCTGGCGTGCGGGGCGATCAGCCACTCGCGCAGGCGGGCGTGGTTGCGCTCGGCGTACGCCACGAACGCCGCCTTCTTCGCGGGGGTGGCGGCGATCTCCGCGTACCCCAGGTTGGCGCGCGGCGCCAGCCCGGACGCCGCGTGGAAGATCAGCTCCTCCCCCACCTGCGCCAGCCCCTCGTCCAGCCACACCTCCTCGAAGCCCGTCGCGCCGTTCACGTAGATGCGGCGCGAGGCGTTGATCACGTGCTCCATCTCGTGGACCACCGCCGGCGTCGCCGCCGCCTTCACCGACGCCACCGAGCGCGCGTTGCCGTGGACCGCGCCGGCCGGGTCGGCGGCGGCCAGGTAGATCATCTCGCCCTGGTTGCTGGTGGGGCAGGCGGCCGTGGAGAACAGGTCGCGCCGCAGCGTGAGCCCGGCCGAGACCGGCGCCGCGCCGGCGGGCGTCAGCTCGTTGACGGCGCGGGTGAAGAAGAGGATCACCCGCCCGCCGTTGAAATCGAGGTCCCCCGGCTCGCCGAAGCTCGCGGTCAGCGTGGGCCAGACCAGCGCGTCGAAGCGGTCCGCGATCTCCTGGTAGTCCGCCGTCGCGAGCCCGCCCGCGGGGTTCATCGTGTCCGCGATCACGATCGACTTCGCCCCCACCACCACGACGCGGCCCGCGCGGAGGTCGGCGATGGAGCACTGGCTGTCCGTCTTCACGTTCAGCTGCATCACGGCGCCCACGCTCGGTTCGCCGGGAGTGATGGAGCGGCGCGCGCCAGAGGTCCCGCCGCGGAAGCTCTGTCGCGTCTGGGAGATCCTGCGCGTCAGCTCCGCCTGCTCGCGGCGGCGCAGGCGCAGCTCCCACGCGTCCGCGGCCCGGAGCGCGTCCGGCCGCGTGCCGGCCAGCCTGGGCGACGACCCGCCGCCGGGGAGGAGGGTGGGATTGGGCGCGCCGGTCACCGGGACGATCCCCGTGCCCTTGAAGATGAGCGGGGTGGTCGTCGTGGCCGAGACGTTGACCGGGACCACCGTGAACTCGGCGCCCGTGGCGCCGCCGGCCACGCAGAAGCTGGTGTTGGTGGGGGTGAAGAGCACCGCGCCCACCGCCACCGTGTTGCAGGTGACCGTGAACGTCGTGGAGCCGGAGCGGAGGCTGTCGCCGGCGGTGATGGTGGCGGTGCCGGGCGCCACGGCGGTCACGATCCCGTTGCTGATGCCCACGGTGGCGACGGCGGGGTTGGAGCTGGACCACCGGACCGGGCCGCCGCCGGTGGCGCCCGGGCTCCCCACCACGTCCACCTTGGTCGCCGTCAGCGTCCGCGTGCCGCCCACGTTGGCGGTGGAGTCGCCGCCGATCTCCACCCATCCGTTGGGCCTGGGCACCGCGGCGGAGACGCCCAGGTACAGGTAGAAGCTGTCGACGGTGGCGGGAACGCTCAGCGTCCACTGCCTGCCGTTGGCCCAGCCGTACTCGGGGATGACGCCGTCGTACTGGTGGTAGGGCCGCACCGTGTCGGTGAAGGTCTCGACGCCGTCCGCGTCCGCCAGCGTGATGTATCCGCTCCCGATCAGGACGAGCGGAGCTTCGCGAAAGAAGACGCGCACGCCTTCGGGGTGCGGCGTGGTCCCGTCCAGCGTGCCCAGCGGCTGCCCCAGGAGGTTGTGGAAGTACGAGATGACGTGCATCTGCTGGCTCGACGCATCGTACCACGCCGTGTAGACCTCCATCTCCGCCACGGTGCCGCCGCTGCAGCGGAAGTGCCCGCCGCCGCGGGTGCCCCCGGCGCAGGTGATCCCGTAGGGGTCCGGGAGGATGATGGGCGACGGAGCCGCGGCCGCCGGATCCGCGGCGAGCGGCGTCTCCGCCGCGCGGTCGCACGCCGCCGGGCCGATCGCGAGCGCGAACGCCGCCGAGCAGAGCCAGAGCTTTCGGGGGATGGACATCAGGGGCAGCCTCCGAATGATTGGGAGTTGGGCGGAAGACCCGGATGCGGATCATCCCCCCGCCAACACACTCGCCCGGACCCATCCTTTTCCGCAAGCGTTTCCAGACACAAAACACCAAGTCGACGTTCGACCGAAATGGTGACGCCCATTGTGTCATCCTGAGGCCGCCGCATCCAAACCCTCCCCAGCAAAGACGTTCGCAGGCTGAAGGATCCAGAGCCAGCTTCGCGGCAAAGCATCTCTTTCGCAGTCCAAGCTACAGATCCTTCAGTCGCTTAGCCTCCTTCAGGATGACAATTCGGTGGTGCTCGCAGTGCGGGATGGATGCGGATCTGGATGATCGCCGTGGATCTTCCCGGAATCCATATCCCTCAACGACCCGAGCCGCTGCGACGATCTGCTACGAACGAGGCCCGTCCAGATCAGATCCGGACGGGCCATCGCAATGCGGCCGAAGGAGATCGAATTCCCCCGCCGGCTGTCCCCTGTACCCTGTACCCTGTCCCCTGTCCCCTGTCCCCTTCCGTTCCTCAGTTCAACGACGGATCATTCGCCGCCGAGCTGACGATGAACGGCGTCTCGTGCGGCTCCAGCGGCTCGATCTCCACCACGAAGCGGTAGACGCCGGCGCGGGGGAACTGCACGCCCACCAGCGTGAACACCTGGTTGGCGGTGGAGAACTCGCCGGGGAGCACCATGGGCGCGTTGATCTCGCCGCTGGCCTCGAACAGCACCTCGTCGGCGTCGTTCAGCAGCACCACGCGCACGGGGCGGGGGCGGCCGGCGTCGCCGTGCTCGGCGTGCACGCGGAAGGCGAACACCATTCGGGGATGGACGACGGGAAAGTCGACCGCGGCGATGCGGTCGAAGATCCCCATCACGTTCAGCTTCCCTTCCTGCGAGATGTTGGCCTCGTCGGCCAGGAACGCCATCGGGATCTTCATCGGTCTCCTCCGCCGGCGCCCGCCGGACAGTCGTCGGTGCCCTGCCGAACCCAGAAGCTCCCCACCGCCACGTCGTCGGCGATGGAGTCCGGGACCACCCGCGCCGGCTCCCACCGCCGCGTCGCCATCGTGTCCAGGCCGAAGCTGAGCCCCGGCGCGTTGGGGAACCAGACGGCCACCCGCCCCTCGCCCCGCCCGGCGCACATCCGCCCGTATCGTGCCCGCAGGTCGCCCACCGTCGCTCCCACGGAGAGCCCGGCGGAGGTCCGCAGCCCCGGCTGGTCGATCACGATCCTCCCGATCTTCCCCCCGGCCAGCACCGCCACGATGCGCTTCCCTCCCGGCGCGGCGACGGCGCCCTTCTCCTCCATCCCCTCGTCCCCCCGCCAGGTGGTGTCGCGCGCCTCGGGGCAGGCGGAGCGCAGCTCGTCCAGCGTCATCCCGATCCGCACGGGGCCCACGCCGTAGCGGCTGACCGTCACGTCGCCCACGTTCCCGCACCCGCCCGCCACCACCTCCGACCCCGCGCGGATGCGCACCGTGTCCTGCACCGCCGCGCCGATCGGCGAGCCGCCGCGCGTCCCCAGCGGCGCGCACCAGGTAGAGCGTGGGCATGGCGTCGCGCGGCGCGGGGCGTCCGCCCGCGGGAGCGGCCGGGGCCGGCGGCGTGCGCACCGCCTGCGCGAACCCCGCCGTGCGACCCGGCTCGATCGGCGGGACGGCGAAGGTGAGCCGCGTCCCCTCGCCCGACGCCGTCGTCTGCGGCCGCGCGTCCGCCGGCGCGGCCGAGTCGACCGGCACCAGCGCGGGCGCGGCGACGAAGAGCGTCAGCACGGCGCCCTGGAGGGGCTGGGCGGTGGTGTTGGTGACCACGACGCGCACGGTGTCGGTGGCGTTCCACCCCAGCGTGTCGGGCGCCATCAGCCGCAGCAGGACGGCTCCAGCGCCGCCCCCGCCCTGCCCCGTGTCCACCGACACCACCTCGTCCACGCGCACCTCCGCGCGGTCGCGGCACGCCCCCAGCGCCAGCGCCGCGCAGGCCACCGCCCCCATCCGCCAGCGCCTCGTCGTTCTCCGATCCCGCATCCCGTCTCCGTCCGTGGGTGGGTCCGTGCCGCGGGTGCGCGGCTGTTGCGAGAAGCGCACCGCGCACGCCCCGGTTTTGCGTGGGCGGCGCGGTGCTCTATCTTGTCGCCCTTCCGGCTCCCGCGCCACGGGTGCCGCGGGCAAGACCCATCATCCCGACCGCCGCAAGCCGCCAATGGCCGACGAGAGAACGCCCCCCGAGCGGGCGAAGGACAACCCCACGCTCAACCGCGCCGTGCGGATGGGCGCGCCCACGGAGGACGAGCGCCTCCTGGAATCGCCCACGCAGTCGCCGCGCGAGGCGGAGTTCCTGCACAGCGACCCCTGGCGCGTCTTCCGCATCATGGGCGAGTTCGTGGAGGGGTTCGACTCGCTGGCCGAGCTGGGGCCGGCGGTGACCATCTTCGGCTCGGCGCGGGTGCCGCCCGATCATCCCGAGTACGAGCTGGCGCGCAGGACGGCGCGGCTGCTGGGCGAGGCGGGGTTCACCATCATCACCGGCGGCGGGCCGGGGGCCATGGAGGCCGCCAACGCCGGGGCGCGCGACGCGGGGGCGATGTCGGTGGGGTGCAACATCGAGCTTCCCTTCGAGCAGCACATCAACCCGTACGTCGACGTCGCCATCAACTTCCGCTACTTCTTCGTGCGGAAGACGATGTTCGTGAAGTACGCCGAGGCGTTCGTCATCTTTCCCGGCGGATTCGGCACGCTGGACGAGCTGTTCGAGGCGCTGACGCTGGTGCAGACGGGAAAGATCCGCGACTTCCCGCTGATCCTCTTCGGCTCCGAGTACTGGCGGGGGATGCTGGAGTGGATCAAGGGCACGCTGCTGGCCGAGGGCAAGGTGTCGCCGGAGGACCTGGACCTGATGGTGGTCACGGACTCGCCCGAGGAGGTGGTCCGCCTCTGCGTGGAGTGCCACAACCGCCCCCGCAGCGGCCCCGGCCACGCCGAGCGCTCCGCGAAGTCCCGCGAGCTGCGCAACCGCGTCGTCAGCGAGGCACCTGCGGCGCCTTCGGTGGAGGAAAAGCCCGCCGCGACGGATCCCGAGTCGCCGGCGGAGCCCGAGAAGCACGACGCACAGTAGGAACAGAAGTGCTTAGTCCTTAGTGCTTAGTCCTTAGTGGACGGCGGTGCGTCGAGCGAGGTGCGGAAGGAAGAGAGCATCCGGGCGACCTCCAGGCACAGGGCATTCAGCCTGCGGTGCTCCGGTTCGGCGAGATAGCCGAGGTCGCGGGCGAGGTACAGCTGGCTCTGGACTTCGGCGACGGAGCCGCGGGCGATTGAGACGAAGCGCCGGATCTCCGGCCTGGTGTAGCGGCCGAAGCCCTCGGCGATGTTGGACATCACGGAGACGGCCGCGCGCCGAACCTGGCCGCGCAGGCTGGAATCCCTGGCGAAGCCGCCTCTCGCCGTTACGCGGTAGATGGCGACCGAGAGGTCCTTGGACTTCCGCCAGACGGTGAGATCTTCAAATCGAGTGACGTTCATCCCAGCGAGCCCCGAAGAGAGGGTTGGACAGGAGTGGACGCCATAAAGTATACGAAGCGATCGCATCGCGCACGGGGGATCCATCGTGCGCGCACCAAGGACTAAGGACTAAGCACTAAGGACTTCTGTTACCATGGCCAAGAGCAAGTTCCTCAGCGGAAAGCGGATCGATCCCAAGCGCATCGGGCCCGGCCTCAGCGTGACCGATCTCGTGGACGGGACGTTCCAGGCGTACAACGCGGCTCGTCTTCGTGAAGCCTGCCATCTTCTGACCAAGAAGATGCTGGACGACGACGTGACGATCGGGATGACGATGACCGGCGCGCTCACTCCCGCCGGTCTGGGGATGAGCGCGGTGATCCCGCTGATCGAGGCGGGGTTCGTGGACTGGATCATCTCCACGGGCGCCAACCTGTACCACGACACGCACTTCGGCATCGGGCTGGAGCTGCGGCAGGGGTCGGCGCAGATCAGCGACACGGTGCTGCGCGAGGAAGAGGTCGTGCGCATCTACGACATCTTCTTCGACTACTCGGTGCTGCTGGACACCGACGCCTTCTTCCGCACCATCATCGCCTCCCCCGAGTTCCAGCGGCCGATGTCGACGGCGGAGTTCCACTACCTCTGCGGCAAGTACGTGGCGGCGCGCGAGGCGGAGCTGGGGCACGGCCGCAAGTCGCTGCTGGCGGCGGCGTACGAGCATGCGGTCCCCATCTACACCTCGTCCCCGGGCGACTCGTCCATCGGGATGAACGTGGCGGCCAAGGCGCTGCAGGGGAACAAGCTGATGTTCGACGTCAACGCGGACGTCAACGAGACGGCGGCCATCGTGCTGGAGGCCAAGCGCTCCGGCGGCAAGTCGGCCATCTGGATCCTGGGCGGCGGCAGCCCCAAGAACTTCGCGCTGCAGACGGAGCCGCAGATCCAGGAGGTGATGGGGATCGACGAGAAGGGGCACGACTACTTCCTGCAGGTGACCGACGCGCGCCCCGACACCGGCGGCCTCTCCGGCGCCACGCCGGCCGAGGCGGTGAGCTGGGGGAAGATCGACCCCGACAAGCTCCCCGACGCCGTCGTCTGCTACCTGGATTCGACGGTCGCGCTCCCGATCCTCACCGCGTACGCGATGGACAACCACGCCCCGCGCACGCCCAGGCGCCTCTACGAGCGCCGCGAGGCCATGATGCGCCGCATCACCGAGGAGTACGAGAAGTCCGAGCGCAACGAGGCCACCCAGGAGTCCGCCCGCGACCACGCCGTCCACGAAGGCGGGATGCTGGACCGCGACCGGTAGCGGCGGGCCCCGACGAACCGGTGGAACCCCGATGCGCCACGTCTTGGAGAGATCCGCATGAGAAGACCCATCGCCGCACTCGGCTTCGTGCTGGTCGCCGCCTGCGGCGTCCCCGCCCGCACCGCGGCGCCGGCGCCGGCCGCGGACCCGCTCGCCTCCGTGGCGGAGCGGTACACGCGGCTGGTGCTGGCGCTGGGGCAGCACGACCGCGACTACGTGGACGCCTACTACGGCCCGCCGGCGTGGCAGCAGGAGGAAGCCGCGGCGAAGCGGCCGCTGGCCGTCATCGGGGCGGAGGCCGACTCGCTGCTGCGCGTGCTTCCCGGGCTGGCGCCCCGCGGCGGGGACGAGATGCCGCGCCTGCGCCACCGCTACCTGACGCGCCAGCTGGAGTCGCTGCGCGCGCGCGTCGACATGCTGGGCGGCCGGAGGTTCGCCTTCCAGGACGAGGCGCGCGCCCTGTACGACGCGGAGGTGCCGCGCGTCTCCGAGCCGGAGCTGCGCCAGGTGCTGGCGCGGCTGAACGCCATCCTTCCCGGCACCGATCCGCTGCCGGAGCGGGTGGACCGCTACCGGAGGCGGTTCGTGATCCCCCGCGAGCGGCTGGACACCGTCTTCCGCACGGCGGTGGCGGAGGCGCGCCGGCGCACGCTGCGCCACGTGCGCCTGCCGGAGAACGAGAGCTTCACCATCGAGTACGTCACGGGGAAGTCGTGGAGCGGGTACAACTGGTACCAGGGCGGCGCGCGCAGCCTGATCCAGGTGAACACGGACCTCCCCATCTTCATCGACCGGGCGCTGGACCTGGCCGCGCACGAGGGATACCCCGGCCACCATGTGTACAACGCGCTGCTGGAGCAGCACCTGGTGCGCGAGCGCGGATGGCCCGAGTTCTCGGTGTACCCGCTCTTCAGCCCGCAGTCGCTGATTGCCGAGGGGAGCGCCAACTTCGGCATCGAGGTGGCGTTCCCGGGGGCGGAGCGGCTGGCCTTCGAGCGTGACGTGCTCTTTCCCCTGGCCGGGCTGGATCCTGCCCGGGCCGCGGAGTACGCCGAGGTGCGCGAGCTGCTGGGCCAGCTGAGCTACGCGGACAACGAGGCGGCCCGCCGCTACCTGGACGGCGAGATCACCCGCGAGCAGGCGGCCGCCTGGCTGCAGGAGCTCGCCGTGATGGCCCCGGAGCGGGCGCGCCAGCGCGTGGCCTTCATCGACCAGTACCGCAGCTACGTGATCAACTACAACCTGGGCCGCGACATGGTGCGCCGCTTCGTGGAGTCGCGCGGCGGCACCGCGGACCAGCCGGAGCGCCGCTGGGAGGTCTTCTCCGGCCTCCTCTCCTCGCCGCGGCTCCCTTCCGGGCTGCAGTAGACACGCTGCCCCGCCGCGAGAACGTCGTGCGCGAGGGCGAGGGAGCTGGAGGGATCAGCAGATCGGATCGGACGAAAAAACTGGGGGTGCGGATCGGTCACGTTAACCGAATCACACCCCCAGCTTTTTGACCGAGCTGAAATTATCGCTGGCTGGGCCCGTGTCCGTTGGTGTGCGGCACGGCACTGACGGGTTTTCCCTTCTCGGTCAATCGGCTGGCCAAGCCGGTCCAGTCTCGCTGGCGTCAAGATTATAACGTCAACTGACTTCCGTCAATGGGTAAGTTCTGAATTTTATTTAGCTACCAGTAAGCTAATGGTAGCTAAAACAAACTAACTTATAAATTCTTATCCATGATACTGAATAAAATCTACGTTTCTGGGGTGTAAGGTTCTTGCATTTCAAATATGCCCTCACGGAAGGCAAGATTTCGCCGGTCTCGGATGGCTTAAAAACAAGGGTGCTGGATGCGCCCAGATAAACCAGGACCAACGAGAGAGCTCTGGGGATAGATTTTCCACTCCATGCGTTCTGCAGGAGATCGCCGTGAATAAATCCCCAGATTTGCATCCAACCCTACCCTTCTTTCCTCCCCCGATGAACCTCCCCACCGAGCCGTACCTGACGCAGATCCAACGGTGGCCGCGCGACGGGCGCCACGTGATGGCGCAGTTCGACGATGACTCCGTGGTCGTCTACCAGGCATACCGGCCGGCCATCGGGCACTACGCTGCCAGGCACCAGCGCTTCGGGGGCGAGTTCTCGCTCAGCCGGATGAGCTGGGTCAAGCCCAACTTCCTCTGGATGATGTACCGCTCCGGCTGGGGCACCAAGGAGGGGCAGGAGGTCACGCTCGCCGTCCGCATCCAGCGCTCCGCCTTCGACCTCCTTCTGCGCACCGCGGTGCACTCCTCCTTCGACGAGCATGTCTACGGCAGCCACGCGGCGTGGCGGGAGGCGGTGGAGCGCTCGTCCGTGCGGCTCCAGTGGGACCCCGACCACGATCCCGCGGGCGGAAAGCTCGCCCGCCGCGCCATCCAGATCGGCATGCGCGGCGACGTGCTGGCGCGGTACGCCCACGAGTGGATCGTCGACATCCAGGATGTCTCCGACTTCGTCGCCGAGCAGCGCGAGCACGCGGCGGAAGCCGGGCACGCAGCGCTCGTCACCCCGCGCGAGGACGTCTACCCCGTCTCCGACGCGGAGACCGCCGCGCGGCTGGGGATCGATCCGCCGGCGGCGTAGCTCCACGCGCCACGGCGAAACATCATCCGGGCTTCCCTCGCCCGCCCACCATCTCTCTGATTGGACGCATGAGCCAGATCATCCTGTGTGTGCCGGGACCGTGGGAGACGAGCGGCGATCTCCTGCAGGCCCTTGCACGCGGCGGCCCGGAATACATCTTCGCGGGCCGCGTGTTCATGGAGATGAAGACCCAGGCCACCTGCGAGCTCCAGCTCGCCGAGCCCGACGGCCGGATGCGCGAGGCGTTCGAGATCGCCGGCCAGGGGAGGATCCCGGCGGCCACGCTGGACGCGGTGGCCGACCATCGCTCCATCGTCTACCTGCTCTTCGACGAGCCGGGGTACGAGACGGCCCGGACGGCCGCGCGATTCGCCCGGGCGCTGCTGGAGGCGGGCGGGATCGCGGTGAAGGTGGAGTCGGCGGGGGTGGCGCACTCCAGGGAGCGGTGGATGGAGGCGTGGGCGTCCGAGGACCCGTTCGACATCTACTCGCTCTACGTGGCCCTGGTGGGGGGAGAGGGGCGATACTTCTCGTGCGGGATGCACAACTTCGCGCTCCCGGACGCCGCCGTCCCCGCCAGCATCGAGATCGCGGAGGCCGCGCGCCTCCTGAACGTCTTCAACCTCTTCCAGCTCGTCGATTCGCCCGTGCTCAACGACGGCGAAACCTTCAGCGCCGACGCGGACGCGCCGCGCTTCCGGCTGAAGCGCGAGCCGTACGAGGAGGGCTACGATCCCGGCGAGCCGCTCCACAACCCGCGCGGGCTCTGGTCGCTCCAGCCCGCGGACGCCCCACCCGCGAAGAAGCGCTGGCGATGGGGCTTCGGCGGGTGACCGCGCCGAACGCGGAAACCGATCCTCCACCTCGGGCGGCGACACCGATGACGGACCTGATGGAGTGGGCGGCGCCGTTCGCCGTCCCGCACAGCTCGGATGGAAAGCCCAGGAAGGTGAAGTTCCGGGCCTCCACGCTCCCGGCGCCCACGGCGCTGCGCACCGACCGAATCCAGGCGGACCAGTGGGGGCGCCGGCCGGGCGCGCAGTCGATCACCATCGACGGCGCGCGGCTCACCGCGGGCAGGGAGGCGTTCCGCGCGCTCGGCCTGGCGCTGTTCAGCTATGCGCTTTCCGAGCAGAAGGAGCCGCTGCGGATCCATCTCGCGGAGGGTGGGGGCGGCCTGGCGCAGATCGTGGTGTGGCCGGGGCGGGATTCCAGCCTGGAAGCCCACCTCGGGTTTCGATCGGCGGTGCGGGAGGTTCACTACCGCGCCCGGATCCTGGAGGGAAACCCCAACTACAGCACCCACGAGCAGGACGACGACGGGTATCCGCGCGAGCACCTTCCGTACTGCACCCTGTCGCCGCCCGACTGGAGCGACGGCTATCCGGGGATGCGGCCCGACCTGCCGCTGTGCCTGCACCTCGCGGGGACGTCGCCCTCGCTGGTGTGGCTGGGGAAGTTCCTTCTCAACCTCTCGCTCGGCGACAGCAACTGCCGCCTGTCGTACCTGTACAACACCAATCCCTCCGAAAGCCTCGCGCCGGGGAGCGCCGAGCTGCGCCTCGTCGTCGACGAGCCCGCGGAGCCCTCCACACCGCCGGTGAACGCGGGCGACGCATCCGCCGCGGACGAGGACGGGTAGCCGCGCCGACGGATTCGGGGACAGGAACGCGGCCGGGCCGGAGCATCGGTCCGGCCGCGTTTTTCACGGATCCACCGTCCCCGTCCGGATGTCGATCAATAGAGCCCCTGTTGATGCTCCGTCCCGCCAGGAATCCCGCACTTTGTCCAAACGGGCGTCGCCAATCCATGTGTTTCCATCCGCGTGGCCCGAGATTCGCCCGGACGGCGGCGCTTTTGTGCCTGCGCGGACGGACACTCCCATCGACGTGTGGATTCCATGATCTCGCTCCATCCCCTCCGCCGCCTGCGCCGGATCGCGGCGCCGCTTTCCATCGCCATCCTGGCCGCCGGCTGCGGTGGCGGCGACGGTCCCACCCCGCCGCCGCCGCAGCCGGCGCTTCCCGCGGCCATCGCTCCCACCAGTGGAAGCGGGCAGCAGGGCGCGGCCGGTCTCGCGCTCCCCATCCCGCTGGTCGCGCGCGTCACCGACGCGCAGGGGCGCCCGCTGGCCGGCGTGAACGTGACCTGGCAGGTGACGGCCGGCGGCGGCACCATCACCCCCACCAGCGCCGCCACCGATGCCGCGGGCGAGGCGCGCGCGCAGTGGACGCTGGGGACCACGGCGGGAGCGAACGCCGCCACCGCCACCATCGCCGGGCTCGCGGCGGCGCAGTTCACCGCCACCGGGATCGCGGGCCCGGCCGCCGCGGTGGTCGCCACTCCGGAGGCCGTCACCCTGGAAGTGGGCGGAACGCAGCAGCTGGCCGCCACGGCGCGCGACGCATTCGGCAACGCCATCGCCAACGCCGCCTTCCAGTGGAGCGTCGTGGAGGGGACCGCGGCCACCGTCGACGCCAACGGCACCGTGCGGGCGACGGCCGTGGGCACCGCCCGCGTCGCCGCGTCGGCGAACGGGCGCGCCGACACCGTGGTGGTGACGGTGCAGGCCGCCTCCACCCTCCGCCTCTCCACCGTCTCCGGCGGCGGCGTGGCGAGCTGCGGGCTGGACGCCGCCGGAGTGCCGTACTGCTGGGGCGCCAACTCCGCCCGGCAGCTTGGCCGTCCCCCCGTGGGCAACGACTGCCAGGGCAACGGCGACTGCAGCCTGGTTCCCGTGACCGCCCAGACCTCCGAGCGCTTCACCACGGTGAGCGCCGGTCGCGACGGCGCGTGCGCCGTCACCGCCGACGGGCGGCTGTTCTGCTGGGGGCGCGTCACGAGGGACATCGTGTCCCTGCCCACGCTGATCGGGCCGAACGTGGTGAGCGTGGGAGTGGGCGACGGCTTCTACTGCTTCGTGGAGAGCGGCGGACAGGCCACCTGCCGCGGCATCAACGACGAAGGGCAGCTGGGGAACGGCGGCCCCCGGGAGTCCGCGGGCGGGCCCGTCGTGGGCGGCATCGCCTTCGCCAGCGTGGACGCGGGAACCCGGCACGCCTGCGGGCTCACCGCCGCCGGCGCCGCGTACTGCTGGGGCCTCAACGACCGCGGCCAGCTGGGCGCGCCGACCTCCGAGTTCTGCAACGGCCTGGCGTGCAGCCGCTCCCCCGTGGCCGTCGCGGGGGGCCACGCCTTCCGGGCGATCACCGCGGGGCGCGAGTTCACCTGCGGGATCACCACCGCGGGCGCCGCCCTCTGCTGGGGTGTCAACTACACGGGCCAGCTGGGCGCCGGGAGCACCGCCCCCTCGGTCCCCACGCCCGCCCCGGTGGCCGGCGGCCTGACCTTCGCGCAGATCGACGCGTCGGGGATCAGCGAGCTGGCCGGGCACGCCTGCGGGGTGACCACGGCGGGCGAAGGGTACTGCTGGGGCGCCAACGCCCGGGGCGAGCTGGGCGTCACGCAGGATCTCCCGCTCTGCTCCACCCCCAGCGGCTCCTACTTCTGCACCCGCGCGCCGCTGCGGGTGGCCAGCCCCCCGCAGGCCACCACCTGGCGCGTGATCTCCGCCGGGATGACGCACAGCTGCGGCGTGACCACCGGCAACCGCGCCTACTGCTGGGGCGAGAACACCTTCGGCCAGGTGGGCGACGGCACCCGCGTGAACCGGCCGACCCCCGTGGCCGTCGCCGACCCGCGCTGATCCGCGCGGCCGTCGGCGGCGCTTCCGGATCGTCGAGGAAGTGTGTAAGATGAACAGCGAGCTCCGCCCGGCAGGCGCGCCGGGCGGAGCTCGTTCCATCCGCGGTCCACGCGCTACATCGCGAGCGACGATGGCGTTCCGCGACGAGCCGGATCCACCGCCGGGGAGGGAAGATGCGCCGTGGACGGAGGACGGCCGCGCTGGTGCTGGCGGCGCTGGGGATCTACCTGGGCGGCTATCTCTGGTTCCGGAGCGCCCGCCGCGAGGTGTGGGCGCGCGACGGGCGGGCGTACGTCATCTTCCCGGCGGGCGCCCCGGCCGTCTACTACTTCTATCGCCCGCTGTCGTACGCCGACGCCGCGCTCACCGGCACCGGATCGCACGTGGGGCCGCACCGCTGAAGGATGCCGATGGACTTTCCGCGACTCACCGCGTACCTGGCCGGGCTGGCCGCGAACAACGAGAAGGCGTGGTTCGAGGAGAACCGCGCCGAGTACCAGTCGCTCCGCGACGACTTCCACCTGCTGGTGGGCCAGGTGATCGCCCGCATCGCCGAGTGGGACGACCGCGTGCGGTGGGTGGATCCCAGGGACTGCATCTTCCGCCTCTACCGCGACGTGCGGTTCAGCAACGACAAGACGCCGTACAAGACGCAGTTCAGCGCCGCCATCGGCGAGCGGGGGCGGAAGGGCGGGAGCCCGGGGTACTACCTGGAGGTGGACCACACCGGCGCCATGTTCCTGGCCGGCGGCGTCTACATGCCCGAGCCGGAGCGGCTGGCCGCCATCCGCGGCTTCATCGCCGAGCACCCGGAGAAGCTCCAGGCCGTGCTGCGCAAGCGCGGCTTCAAGGCAACCTTCGGCGAGCTGTGGGGCGAGCGGCTCAAGCGCCCTCCACGCGGCTACACCGCCGACACACCCATGATCGAGACCATCAAGCTCAAGAGCTTCATGCTGGTCCGCGAGCGCGACGTGTCGTCCGAGACCGGCGACGTCCTCCCGTGGATGACGGACACCTTCCGCGCCATGCACCCCTTCCTCCGCTGGCTCATGGAAGCCGAGGAATCCGCCCGCGACCGCGAGTAGTAGGATTGGCGTAGAGACGTGAGTAGATCGACGTAGCGCGGATGTCAGGATCCGGCACCGTGGAGGTCCTGGTGGGACTCGGGCAGAGATTCGAGCAGGGATCGAGGTAGTGCGGATCGCAGGATCGACGTAGCCATCCATCGTTGCGGCGCAGCCGATGCGCCGACAGCTGAACATCGTCACGCGACGATCATCCTCCGCCCCCGTGCAGCCGCGCCGGGGGCGGATTACATTGGAGGAAGACGCGAAAGCGATGCGGCGCGCCCGCACTTTCGCACTCTCGCACCTTCGCACCTTCGCACTTCGGTCCCATGGCCACCGCCGAGCTCGACCTGCTGATCCAGACCCGCCGCGACCTGCACCGGCACCCGGAGCTGGGGTTCCAGGAGCACCGCACCGCCGGCATCGTGGCCGAGCGGCTGCGCGCCGCCGGCTACGACGTGGAGACCGGCATCGCCGAGACGGGCGTGGTGGGCACGCTCCGCGGCGGCGCCGGCGACGGGCCCACGCTCCTCCTGCGCGCCGACATGGACGCGCTCCCCATCCGCGAGGAGACCACGCACGACTTCGCCTCCACGCACGACGGGGTGATGCACGCCTGCGGGCACGACGCCCACGTGGCCGTCGGCCTGGCGGTCGCCGAGCGGCTGGCGGCGGCGCGCGGGCGGTGGGGCGGGACGGTGAAGTACGTCTTCCAGCCGGCGGAGGAGGGCGGGCAGGGGGCGCAGCGGATGATCGAGCAGGGGGTGCTGGAGGGGGTGGACTTCGCGCTGGGGCTGCACGTGTGGATGGGGCTCCCCAGCGGCGTGGTGGGCGTGGTCCCGGGGCCCTTCATGGCGTCGTCGGGCGAGTTCTCGCTCACCATCCGCGGCAAGGGCGGCCACGGCGCCATGCCGGACCAGACGGTCGACGCGGTCCTGGTCGGCAGCCACGTGGTGGTGGCGCTGCAGAGCATCGTCTCGCGCAACACCTCGCCGCTGGACGCGGCGGTGGTCTCCGTGGGCGTCTTCCAGGCCGGGACCGCGCAGAACGTCATCGCCGACACGGCCATGCTGGTGGGCACCGTGCGCGCCTTCGACGTGGACGCGTGCGAGGAGCTGCCGCGCCGCATCGAGCGCATCGCCGCGGGCGTCTGCGAGGCGCTGGGGGCGCGGTACGACTTCCACTACCACCAGGACACCCCGCCCACCATCAACGACGCGGCCGTGGCCGAGACCGTCCGCCAGGCCGCCGAGGAGATCGTCGGCGCCGACCGCGTCCGCACCGATCCGGAGGTGCGCACCATGGCGGCGGAGGACTTCGGCGAGTTCCTGCTGAAGGTGCCCGGCTGCTACTTCTTCGTCGGCGCGCGGAACGAGGCGAAGGGCGCCGTCCATCCGCACCACAACCCCCGCTTCGACATCTGCGAGAATTGCCTCCCCGTCTCCGTGGACGTGCTGGAGCACGCCGCGCTCAGGGTTCTGGGCGGCGCGAACCGCTGACACGGCGCTTCACCGATTCGAACCCTGAAAGTCTCGTCCCGAGGCGCGGCAGCGGCGGCACGGCTCCGGACGCAACGGCCGCGGCCATCCCGGAGTGGCTTCCTCGGAAGCCCACCCGACGCTGATGTGACCGCGGGTCCGGCGCGGCGGGCTCCGCTCGGAACGACAGCCGTCGAGCACCGGCGGAAGGGATTCCGACGCGTTTCCGCGAAGGACTGTCGATCGAGCGAAGCCGCCCGCGCGGCTACCGTCGCGCGCCCGCGCCCAGGCTCACCGGCTCACTCGGCGTCCGCGAAGGTGGCGCAGCGGCGGCAGGGGCTCCCCGTGTCGCAGGAGCCCTGCGGATAGCAGGTGTCGGGACCACAGCTCCGGAGCGTCAACAGGGTCTGGTTCGCCACCACCGTCCCTTCGCCCTCCAGCGCGTCCGGCTCCACGCAGAACCGGTCGACCCGGAGCGCATCCACGTCCAGCTTCAGCTTCTTCATGAGTCCCTCTCATTGAAAGATGAGGTCCGGGCGCGTGGGCTGCACCCGGCAAGGCGTCCCGTAACCATCTTCTCCTGCAATTTCATCGCCGCTCACGGCACCTACAGAGCGAGTGCCTGAATCCGTGCGAGACGAAGAAAGAAGAAACGAATCGATCTCGCAGAGGATTGCGACCGGAATGGAGGAGACGGTGAGATATCGAGCAACCGCTGCCGGCGCACGACGCGCCGCTCATCGTCTCAAGCCACGAACGCCGCCGCCGATGTTCGAATCGGACGGCGGCGTTCGCGATCTGCAGCGACGGGGAATGGCTGGCTGTCCCCTGTAACCTGTCCCCTGTCCCCTTCCGTCAGCCGCGGACGCGGGTGACCGAGCAGGTGGCCGGATTGCTCAGCGGCGTGCCGTCCACGCGCGCCACGAAGACCGCCGTGCACGTCCACGCGCCCCCCGGGCCCGGCACCAGCCGGTGCTTGAACGTTCCCCGCAGCCCCATGTGGTCCACCTCGGCGCCCACGTCGTAGCCGCCCTCGATGAACGTCCCGAGCTGCAGCGGGGTCTCGAATCCGGGGACCAGCCACTGGCCGGTCAGCCGCTCGCGGTTGGCCTCGTTGATCACCAGCACGCCGCGGAACTCGTGCGGCTGCGCCTGCCCGGGGCTCAGGTAGCGGCCGGTGTACTCGTAGCGCCCCTCCTCGGGCCCCGGCGCGGCGGCGGGCCGCGGGGGATCGCACGCGCCCAGGACGGCGGCGGCGCCCAGCAACCACGGGATTCGCTTCATGAAGGGCCTTCCGTGCGGGAATGTCGAGAATTCGGGAAGCTGCCGATTTTCAGGGCCGTCAGCGGCCAGAAGCGTGCCGGAGCGCGTGGAGCTCCCCCGGCGCGGCGTCCTCCGGGTCGGCGGCGGGCGGGGCGGGATCGGCGAGCGGGAGCTCCAGCGTGAAGACGGAGCCCTTCCCCGGCGTGCTCTCGGCCCACACGTCGCCGCCCATGGCGCGCGCCAGGTCGCGGCTGATGGCCAGGCCCAGCCCGGTCCCCTCGCGCTGCGCGGCCAGCCCGCGCTCCAGCTGCACGAAGGGCTCGAAGATGCTCTCCAGCCGCTCCGGCGGGATCCCGGGCCCCGTGTCGCGCACCGCCAGCCGCACCCGCCCCGGGGCGGCGCCGCACTCCAGCCGCACCTCGCCGCCCTGCCCCGTGAACTTCACGGCGTTGGAGAGGAGGTTCAGCAGCACCTGGCCGGCCTTGT
>Ga0247770_1000231_pt1 | contig 53772 bp, 23 predicted proteins | sample UWRJL136409B6_FD_179943 | JGI IMG/M metagenome (GOLD analysis project Ga0247770, IMG submission 179943) | Plant litter microbial communities from Arlington Agricultural Research Station in Wisconsin, United States - UWRJ-L136-409B-6 | ecosystem: Environmental > Terrestrial > Plant litter >...
CAATTGCCATGATAATGGGAGTATGTTTATTAGTATATAATCTCGCCCAGAGAAAGCTGAGGCAAGAATTAGAATCAGCCAATGCCAGCATCAGAAACCAGGTCAAGAAATTGACAAATAAACCGACTATGCGGTGGGTATTTCAGATGTTTCAAGCCGTACATTTAGTCAACATAAATGGAGCCAGATAAGCAACTTAACAAAGGAACGTCGATCCATATTAAATTATTTAGGAAAGGTTTGCGGTCAATATTATTTAATAGTTGAAGATGGGTAACTCGGAAAACAAACCGGAGAATATGGTTGAATAAATTCAAAGAATTGGCAACATAACAATTATGTTGGCGGAATTGTGATGTTTAATTTAGGGAAAATGAGTTCAGATATTGCCGAACAAATATATTAGGAAATATCTGCGAATTCAAATTTATTTTATCTCACCAAAATCGCAAAATAATGATACTAAAATTAAAAAAGGTAGGCACAGATATTTTTCCTACACTGAATGTATGAAAATCCTTAGTCATCAAAGCCAGAACTGCGGAATGTAGGCTAGAAGATGGTTCTTACTTAAGTTTTATTAATCCCCGATGCAAATTCAGAAAAAAAGGATTTAAACGCATCCAAATCAGAGTAATCGAGTACTGGATTGAAAACTTAAACGACCCAACAGCAGAAATTAGATATTGTTTAATTACAAGTTTATTAGAACCTCAAAAATTTCGTGCCAAGTTATTGGCTGCCGAATATCATCAACGATGGGAAGTCGAAAATACAATTGATGAATTCAAAGTACATCTGTTAGAACGAAAAACTCATATTCGTTCTCAAAGACCAAGAGAAGTAGTACAAGAAATTTATGGTCTATTATTAGGACATTGGGCTGTGCGGTCATTAATTTGTCAAACAGCGCATAGTGCAGAAATTTCCCCATTAAGTATTTCTTTCACGGGTACATTACGAGTTATTCGTCGTGCTGTCCCAAAATTTCAGCGATTAGAATCACAAGAAATCTCCTTTTTTTAACTTGGTTGAATTTGGAGATACTTGATGCAACTTTGCCACAAAGAGTCCAGAGAAACAACCCAAGAGTTGTCAAAAAACCTGTTGCAAAATTTAAATCCAAAAAAGTTAAACACAGAGGTACTGGGATAAGAATTAATCCTCCTGTTTTTAATATCTTAAAGCCTCCCAATCCTTAAGTAAACCGTATTGGGTTATACAGCTCGCAGCGTAGAGGGTCAAGCCGCCGTAATCTCAGAAGCTCTGGCGATCGCACAAATTGACCCAAGTACAGTCACCTATGTAGAAACTCACGGCACTGCTACCCGTCTGGGAGACCCCATTGAAATTGCAGCACTGACCCAAGCCTTTGACCAAAGTACCGAGAAAAACAGTTTTTGTGCGATCGGCTCAGTCAAAACCAATATCGGACATATCGCTGAAGCGGCTGGTATTGCGGGTTTGATTAAGACAGTGCTTGCACCAAAACATAAACTATTACCACCCAGTCTGCACTTTAGTCAACCCAATCCCAATATTGATTTTGCCAATAGTCCCGCAGTTGCCATCAATTTCATGAATCCTAACCATTTAAGAAACTGGTTCACTGATTGTTGTTACTGTACCTCATAACAGCAGAAAATGCTGTATCTCTTAATTTAGTAATCGCCTGCTAATTTCTTTCAGAGTTATCTATAGGGTCAATCCAAAATCTAAGTTGCGCTGAAAGCGCACCAAAGGTGTGACCTAAAATCTAAAATTGTCTAACCGCTAAACCCTCAGCCATTTCAACATACTTGAATTCTTGTCATAGCGGTATGTCAAACCGTCCCTAGTAGTAATAGAGTCTCCTTTACTTGCCTTACTTCTGATAGTGCTAATGGAATAGCTAGTTAATTTACTTATTTCCTTATGAGAAAGCCCTTCACTTGTGATTGTTTCCGTCAATATTTGTGATTGGCTTTGCAACTCATTATTAGGCGTGCTTTGAATATTTATTATTTTTTGATTTCGATAATCCTGCACAGTCAAAAGTTGCCAACTAGAATCTTGTGAAAGTTCTAGAACCCATTGATGATAATTAAATAAACTTTCTCGATGTCCAACACTAATAAACGTTGTTTTCGTCTCTTGTAATTGTTGGTATAAGTTTCCTTCATTCTTCAAATCTAAGGCACTTGTTGCTTCATCTAGTATAGTGAACCTTGGATTAGTCACTAACAGGCGTGCGAAAGCCAGGCGTTGTTGTTCTCCCAAGGACAATATATTCTCCCAAGGAACTTCAGTATCAAAACTTTCAACTCGACTTAGCAAGTTTTGTAGGTTTACTTGTTGCAAAACTTCTTCGAGTTCTGCATCGGTCAATTGACGATTAGTTTTAGGATAAAGCAACTGTTCACGCAAAGTCCCTAAAATAATATAAGGACGTTGGGGTAAGAATAAGACTTCTTTTAGGGGAGGTCGCACCAAACGACCAGTTCCCGCATTCCATAAGCCAGCGATCGCCCTCAACATAGAACTTTTACCTCGACCACTTGGCCCAACAATCAATAAACCTTCTCCTGGCTGAACAGCTAGTGACAAGTTTTCGACGATTACCTGTTCATAGTTTGGCGTTTGTAAAGTGACGTTCTCAAAAGCAAAATAATTCTCTTCTATTGTTTTAATAGTACCGACGTTCTCAGGTTGTTTTGCCACTGCTTCTAAAGCATCTGAAAAATCAGATAAACGCTGAACATAACTAGAAAATCGCCCAGAAACGCCAAATTCAGCTATTAATTCTTCCAAAGCACCGGCAAACATATAGCAAGCTGTAGTAGCTTGTCCAATTTGTCCGAAATCAATTTCACCTCTAATAAATAAAGGTGCGAGTACTAAGAGCGTGATAAATTCGATAGTACCCCGATATCCTCTGTTAAAAATTGCCTGATTTCTCTCCCAATTAATCTTTTCTTTGATATTTTTTATGAGAATACTAAATCTGCGTTGAATTATATTCAGCTCTTGTTTTTCTCCTTGAAAAAAAGCTATTGACTCAGCGTGATTGCGGACATGAGTTAGACAATAACTATATTCAGCTTTAGATTCAATTTCTGCTTGATTAATCTTGATTAATTCTTGATTTAAGTAAACCGCAATAAAGTTTCCTATAATTGTATAGATAAGCAGAGCAAGAGCTATCTGTTGGGAAATTGACCAGACAACTATTAAAAAAGTTACCATTTCCAGTGCTTTTTCTAGTAAAGTAGCTGAAAAACTGAGCGCACTACTGGTTATCGGTTCAATTTCTTGAGATAAACGTTGATCTGGGTTATCAATATCAGTTTTAAAATTGATTTTATAATAAGCACGATTGTGCAAATATTTATTTAAAATATGATTCTCAAGCCATTGATACCAATCAATAGAAATTTGCTTTCTAATAAATTTAGTAAATCCTACTAAAAGTGTGATTAAGACAAGTCCAACAGCATAAAATGATAGAGTAGAAGTAAATTTGGAATAATCTTTCTCTTGAATTATGACATCGATTAAATAACGATGAATAAAACTATTATAAGTAGTTGCAGCTACGAGGGCAAATATTAGCAATATTAGGAGAATAAGCATTCCCCAGGCGCGAATTACATCTGAAAAAGCTCTTTCTCCTGGCTTTGTTGGATACCAGTAAGGACCGGCGATCGCTCTTATATCTTGCCAAAATTGAATAAAATCTGAAAAAGCATTTACTGAGGGTTTAGTTTGAACAACTTGAGTTTGCATATTTTTGAAATTAAACTAAAAATTTTGAGAACTAGATTTAACACTATTTTTACCACATCTGGGATTTAATTTGGTTGAAACTAGCACTCCTCATACAATTATTTACATTTAAAAGGTGTTTAATAACAACGTAGAGACACGAATTTAGCGTCTCTACAGAGTTTTTTAGCAAATGTCTATTGATTGGTTTTTTGCTTGTTCAATAAAATTTTCGAGTTTTTGAACTAGGGTCTGGACATGAGGTGGTGACACCATGTTTAGATGATTACCAGGAACTACAACCGTTTCTATATGTTCCACCAGTTCTTTCCAGTAATATTCAAAGTCGGTATCAGTCTCACTGGCTTTAAATATAACCATTGAGCCTGAGTAATATTGACCTTGGTAATTTTGTACGGCTTGACCGTTGATCTGGAGAATTTTTAGAAGATGGGGAGCTTGATCAAAGTCAAAACCTTCTAGAACTACATTTTTATGTTTAGCTTGTTCCTCAACATAAATTATCTGCTCCTCTGGCTCTAATTGCCGCAGTTGCTCTAAACAGAGGTTTAAACGATCTTTGAATAACTCTACTAATAGGAAAGCATTGTCTATTAGTCCTTTATAACTTAGACAAGGAGGATTAGTATCCATTAGAGCCAACAGAGCTATTTGTTCACCTTTATGGGAAAGTTGTTGAGCCATCTCAAAAGCTACTAAGCCACCAAAAGACCAGCCCGAGAGAAAATAAGGACCATGAGGTTGAACCGTTTGTAACTCTTGGATATAGTGAGTTGCCATTTGTTCAACGCTAGTATGAGGATGATTTTTGGGATTCAAGCCAAAAGATTGTAGCCCATAGAATGGCTGTTCTGAATTCAAATAATAAGCAAGATGGTGATAACAAATAACATTTCCCCCGCCAGGATGAACACAGAACAGAGGTGGTTGATCACCCTTAGCGTTGATAGGAACTAGAGCAGACCAAGGTAAAGGATCTGTTGAGGAACTCAAGAAATTTGCTAGTTGTTCGATAGTGGAATATTGGAACAAAATAGCTAAAGGCAAATTTCTCTGGAAATGTTTTTGAATCTGTGTCATGAGACGAACAGCTAAAAGAGAATGACCTCCAAGTTCAAAGAAGTTATCTCGGATGCTGACAGGATGAATTCCCAGAATTTCTTCCCAAATTTGTAGCAGTTGAAATTCCCAAAGATTTCGGGGTGCGTCAAAGCCTTTTTGGAGTTTCTTTTGAACAAGTTTGTGAGGCGGTCTAACTTGCGGAATTTGCTCTGCTGAAATCCTTTCGATTAGTGTTTCAAGGTACTGCTCTGGAAGGTCAACAATGCTGTTCAACAAAGCCTGAAAATGTTCCAGCATCAGGGTTATAGCCGGATTGTCATAACGGTATCGGTTGTAGATAATGCGAAACTCTAACTCTGAACTTGGGCTAACCAGAATGGTGAGGGCATATTTCGTTTGCGCCCCTATAGAACGAGCCTGATGTTGATTCATACCATAGTTCGCGGACTGTTTTACTGATGAATCGACTGGATGGTTTTGGAAAACCAGAAGGCTCTCGTAGAGGGGTAATGCTCCGGGTACTTCACTCCATTCGTGAATTTGTCCTTCAGAGCAGTATTCATAATCGCGTTGCGTGAAACTTTGATCCTGGATATCTCTAAGCCAAGACCAAAGTGATGTTTGAGGAGAAACCTGGAGCCGTATTGGTAGGGTATTAATGAAAAGACCTAGCATGGATTCGGCCCCCACCAATTCCGAGGGACGACCAGAAAAAGTCGCACCGAATACCACATCTTCCAGACCACTATAGCGACTCAAGAGCAAGCCCCAAACGCCTTGAATTAGAATATTTAAGGTTAAGTGATGTTGTCGTACTAAAGACTGCAAAGCTGCTGTCGCCGAAGCTGACAAGCAGGCTTTTTGTTCGCCATAGCGTTCTTCCTGGACAGAAAAATTAACAGGTTCAGCTTTCCTTCCTAGCGGGGTTGGGCTTTTGAAATTTTGAAGTTTTTCCCGCCAGAATGCCTCTGCCTGCGACAAATCCTGCTGTTTTAGCCAGGCAATATAATTTCTGTAGGGATGACTGGGTTCCAGGAATAAATCTTGACCTTTGCTGAATGCCTCGTAGAATGCGAAAACCTCCTTTAAGATGAGAGGCACGCACCAGCCATCTGTAAGAATGTGATGAGAAGTCCAGATGAATTGATAGGCATTGGAACCTACTTGGAAAAGCGCGAAACGCATTAGCGGTGGTTTAGTCATATCCAAACCACGCAGTCGGTCTGCACTGAGATAGGTTTCTAATTTTTCTTGCTGCTGGGATAGAGAAAGCCCACGCCAATCTTGCTGCTCTAGTGAAACTTCCACTCCTTTGAGCACAACTTGAAGCGGCTCATCTTGAGCTTCCCAAATAAAGGCTGTTCTGAAGATCGAGTGCCGCTCAACGACACGCTGCCAAGCTCTTTCAAAAGCTAACGAGTCTAGTTCTTGTTGCAAGTTTAAAATGCACTGCTCAAGATGTATCCCTGACTCAGAAGCAGATAGAGTCTCGAAGAGCATTCCTTGTTGTGAAGAAGAAAGTGGATAAATAGATTCAATGTTTTTATTTTTGAACCGAGTTAATAACTCATCCAGTTCTAATTGATTCAATTGTGCATCTGGAAAATCACTCGGTGTATATCCTCTATTCTCTTTTAACTGGCAATGTTCTATTATTGACCTGATTGCTTGAATATAGCTTTGTGCCAATTTCTCCACTGTGGCACGAGTATGAACATGACTATTGTAAGTCCAATCAATTTGTAATCCACCTTCTACAACTAGAGCATTAATATCCAATAGATGGTCACGAGTTTGCTTTAAGCTGTGGATAGCTCCAGCAGATTCAGCCGCAAATTTCCAACCCGTTTCTGATTGTACTTGGTCAAATTGTCCTAGGTAATTGAAACTAATTTCGGAAGCGGGAATTTTCTGTATTTGTTCCTTAACAGTCGTATCTTTGCACAAGTAACGCAATATACCGTAGCCAATGCCACGATTAGGAATTGCTCGTAACTGTTCTTTGATTGATTTGATAATTTCTCCGACTTCGTTGATTGAAGGCAGTTGCAATAATACCGGAAATAAACTGGTAAACCAACCTACCGTCCGTGATAAGTCTACATCTGAAAATAGTTCTTCTCTGCCATGTCCTTCTAAGTCAATTAATACTGTTGAAGTTTTCGTCCACTCTGCTATTGAAACTACTAATGCACTTAGCAGTATATCGTTAATTTGTGTGTTGTAAGCTTCGTTGACTGACAGGAGAAGAGTTTGGGTTTCTTCTTGACTTAATTTTACTGATATACGACCAGTACTACTTACTGTATTTACTGCTTGAATGTCAACATAATTTGTTGGTAGTGACGTTATCTTAGACCAAGGTTGTTTCAGCCAATAGTCTAATTCAAGTTTTACAATCTCTGATTGAGCATAATTGTTTAACTTCTCTGACCAATCAATAAATGCTGTTGTTTTCGCGCTTAGTACAATCGGTTTTTGAGCAATTAATTGTTGATAAACTTTTTCTAGGTCGGGTAATAAAATTCGCCAACTGACACCATCTATTGCTAGGTGATGAATAATAATTAGTAACCGGGCATCACTGTCATCACCCAAGTTAAACATCACTACTTGTATTATTGACCCTGTTGACAAGTTTAAACTTGCTTGATATTCGGTGGCGATTTTTTCTAGGGCTTGTGGTTGTTCATGTTTAGGCGTTGATGATAAGTCAACTACGGCAAATGGTATGCTATCATCTACTCCTTGGTTTATTTGTTTGTATTCATCTGCAACGGATGTGAATTTTAAACGCAAAGCATCGTGATGCTCTAGTACTTTTTTCAAGGCTATTGCAATTAATTCACTTTGCAAATGATTTGGAACCTGCAATAAAACTGATTGGTTATAATGGTGTGGCTCTGGGCGATTTTGTGCAAAGAACCAGTGTTGAATAGGTGTTAGAGATGCAACTCCAGTCACTATACCTTGTTTAGACTCAACACTTACTGTTGTATTGGCAACCTTGGCAAGTTCAGCGATGGTTTGGTTTTGGAATATTTGTTTGGGAGTGATTTGTAATCCTGAGTTTTTGGCACGAGAAACTATTTGAATACTCAGGATGGAGTCGCCGCCAATTTCAAAGAAGTTGTCGTGAATGCTGACTTTTTCTTTGAGCAGCAGTTCTTGCCAGATGTTGGTTAATATTTGTTCTATGGCGGTACGTGGTGCTACGTACTCATGTTCCCGGCTAATTTCCCCATCAGGTGTTGGTAGTGCTTTGCGGTCTAGTTTGCCGTTGGGTGTTAACGGTAGGTTGTCTAAGGTGACAAAGCCACTGGGAATCATGTATTCTGGTAGCTGTTGCTTGAGGAATTGACGCAGTTGGTTGGTGGTGAGCGATTTATCACTCTTGACTACATAAGCAACTAAGCGTTTGTTACCTGGAATATCCTCTGTTACAATCGCTACGGCTTGTTGGATTTGGGGGTGGGTATTGAGGGCTGCTTCGATTTCTCCGAGTTCGATGCGGAAACCGCGAATCTTCACTTGGTTATCGATGCGGCCAAGGTATTCAATTGTGCGATCCGGTAAATAACGTGCTAAATCACTAGTTTTATAAAGGCGGGAATGTGGTTCATCGCTAAAAGGGTTAGGGATGAATTTTTCTTTTGTCAACTCAGGACGGTTGAGGTAGCCTCTTGCTAATCCAGCACCGCCAATGTGCAGTTCTCCTGGTACACCAATCGGAACTGGTTGCAGATATTCATCTAAAATATAAACCTGCGTGTTAGCGATCGCGCGACCGATGGGGACAACTTGTCGTTTAATTTCTTCTTTGCAAGTCCAGAAGGTTGCATCAATACAAGCTTCTGTCGGGCCATAAAGATTGTGCAAGTTCACATTGAGATTACTTAATACCTTATCTTGCAAAGCAACTGGTAAGGCTTCACCTCCACAGAAAATTTGTTTGAGGGACTGACAAGTTTCGAGTCCTCCTTGTTCTATGAGTATTTGTAACAAAGATGGTACAAATTGAACAGTATTGACTTGCCCTTTGGCAATTAATTCTAACAGGTAAGCAGTGTCAGCCTGACCTCCTGGTTGAGCTAATAGCAACTGGCCGCCTACTAACAAAGGAGCGTAGAATTCCCAAACTGAGGCATCAAAGCTAAAAGGAGTTTTCTGTAGCACTTTGTCTGCTTGAGTCAGGGGGAATGTTGCTTGCATCCAGAACATATGGTTGCAAAGGTTGCGGTGAGAAACCATCACTCCTTTAGGCTTTCCGGTAGAACCAGAGGTATAAATCACATAAACCAAGTTACTATCTTGCATAGTAGCGATGGCATTATCCTGACTTAACTGAGAAATAAATTGCCAGTCAGTATCTAAACATACAATCTGCGCTTGATGTTGGGGTAACTTTTCAAGGAGTTGCTGTTGTGTCAGCAGCACTGGAACTTGAGCATCTTCTAGCATAAAGCTCAAGCGTTCTTGAGGATACTCTGGATCGAGTGGCACATAAGCCCCACCCGCCTTGAGAATACCCAGTAGTCCCACCACCATTGAGAGCGATCGCTCTACACACAACCCTACCAGCACATCTGGTTTTACACCCAAAGACTGCAAGTAATGTGCTAACTGGTTAGCGCGACAATTCAATTGTTGGTAAGTCAGTTGTTGATCTTCAAAAACGACTGCTACAGCATCCGGGGTGCGCTCAACTTGCTCCTCAAACAACTGATGGATACATTTATCACCAGGATAGTCTACTTGAGTGTTGTTCCACTCAACGAGTAACTGCTGTTGCTCAACTTCTGTCAGCAATGGTAATTGCGAAATTTGCTGCTGTGGATTAGTAACAATGCCTTCTAACAATGTCACAAAATGACTACTCATCCGCTTAATTGTGCTGGCATCAAATAAGTCAGTGTTGTACTCCCACACACCCACCAACCCAGTAGCAGTGTTCTGCATTGATAAAGTCAAATCAAATTTTGCCGTTACAGCTTCTGTCATCAATGGAGTAACAGTTAACCCAGTCAGTTCTAATGCAGACATGGGCGCATTTTGCAGAACAAACATTACCTGAAACAGCGGTGTATGGCTGATATCTCGTTCTGGCTGCAATGCTTCCACAAGCATTTCAAAAGGCAAGTCCTGATGAGCATACGCGGATAACGCTACTTCTCGAACACGAGTGAGTAATTCACTAAAGCTCGGATTACCTGCCAAATCTGTACGCATAACTAAGGTATTGACAAAAAAGCCAATTAACACCTCAATTTCATTACGATTACGGTTAGCAATGGGAGAACCAACTAAAATATCTGATTGTCCTGTGTAGCGGTAAAGCAGAATATCATAAGCTGCCAACAGCGTCATAAAGAGAGTACAACCTTGCTCCTGGCTCAATTTTACCAATCTATCAGTTAACTCAATTGATAGTGCAAACTGTTGATATGCGCCAGCAAAAGTCTGTACAGCAGGTCTGGTTCGGTCTGTGGGTAATGACAACAAAGCTGGTGCGTTTGCTAGTTGCTGTTGCCAGTAAATCAATTGGCTTTGCAGTACATCTCCTTGCAACCAGTCTCTTTGCCAAATGGCGAAATCTGCGTACTGAATCGGCAGTGGCGCTAATGATGGGAATTGGCCTTGAGAATAAGCATTATACAACGCTGCTAGTTCTTGGATAAGTACATTTATTGACCAAGCATCAGATACAACATGGTGCATACATAATAAGAAGACGTGTTTTGTCTGAGACAGCACTAGCAATGTGGCTCTGAGCAATGGTTCACTGGCTAAGTCAAAGGCCTCAATAGCTTGTTGTTGCGCTAATTGCTGTAAAGCACTTTCTTGTTCGGTTGTCGATAAATGCTTCAAATCAACAATTGATATAATCTCCTGTTCCCTGTTTCCTGTTCCCTGTTCCCTAATAATTTGCGTTGGTTGTCCATCAACAGTGACAAAATTTGTGCGTAACGCTTCGTGGCGATGAATAATTTCTTGTAAGCTTTTATCTAAGGCTGCAACATTAAGAGTTCCTACTAGACGCAAAGCCACAGGAATGTTGTAGGAGGAGCTGTTCGGCTCAAACTGGTCTAAAAACCACAAACGCTGCTGAGCAAATGATAGTGGTAAGTCTGTATTCTTGGCTCTTGGTAGAATCGGTGGTACAGATAGTTGTAAATTCTGTTGCTGTAACTGCTCAATGACGAGTGCCAATTCACCTAGTGTTGCTGTGGCAAACAACTCACGCAATGGTAGTTCCACTTTTAAAATGTTGCGGATGCGTGAAACTAATTGCGTTCCCAGTAGAGAGTGTCCTCCTAGTTCAAAGAAGTTATCATAAATCCCCACTGCTTCTACTTTCAGCACTTGCGCCCAAATTTGTGCCAACAGTTCTTCAATCGGTGTACGTGGAGCTACATATTTATCTGTGATTTCGCTGTATAAATCTGGTGCAGGCAAAGCACGGCGGTCTACCTTACCGCTAGGAGTTAGTGGCAAGGACTCTAACATCACAAAAGCATTTGGTATCATGTACTCTGGCAGCTTTGCTTTGAGGAATTGCCGCAGTTCGCTAATTGTGGGTGTACAGTCTTGATTTGCTACCAAGTAGGCAACTAAGCGTTTATCACCCGGGGTATCTTCGCGGGGGATGACACAAGAGGCTTGCACATCGCTATGTTGGCTTAATGCTGCTTCAACTTCTCCTAACTCAATGCGGAAACCGCGTATTTTAACTTGGTTGTCGATGCGTCCTAAGTATTCGATGTTGCCCAATGGCAGATAACGGGCTAAGTCACCTGTTTTATATAATTTACTCTCTCCTAGCTTGTCAAACGGATTGGAAATAAATTTTTCTTGTGTTAACTCTGGACGGTTGAGGTAGCCTCGTGCCAAACAGACACCACCAATGTATAACTCTCCTGGCACACCAATAGGTACAGGCTGTAAATATTTATCTAAAATATAAATTTGTGCATTGGCAATTGGCTGTCCAATCGGAGGAAGTAACGACCAAGTGTCCACTGAATTAGTCAGTGTAAAAGTAGTGACTACATGGGTTTCTGATGGTCCATAATGATTGTGCAAAGTACAATCATTTAATTTGCTGAACCATTGAGATATAGCCGGAGTAATCTGCAATTGTTCCCCAGCAGTAATAATTTCTCTCAGATGACTATTAACTAACTTACTATCAACAGCGACTTCCGCTAGTTGCTGTAAGGCAACAAAGGGAACAAACAGTCTCTCAATAGCTTTTTGTTCGAGGAAACCTAATAAAGCTACTGGCTCTCGGCGTAGTTCCTCTGTAATTAGGAACAACGTGCCTCCCGAAAACCAGGTAGTGAATATTTCTTGGAAGGAGACATCAAAGCTGATAGGGGCAAATTGCAGCGTTTTTGCTCCCGTAGAAATTGTAGTATTTTGCAGTTGCCACAGAATCAGATTGCAAAGACCAAGCTGATTAAGGGCTACGCCTTTAGGTTGGCCTGTAGAACCAGAGGTATAAATTACATAAGCTAAGTTATTAACTTGTACGCCACAGATCAGATTTTCCTGACTGGATTGAGAAAACAGTCCAGCATCAGTATCTAAGCAGATAAGTTTTGCTTGATGCTCAGGTAGTTTATCAACGAGTGACTGCTGGGTGAGCAATACTGAAATTTGAGCATCTTCTAACATGAAAGCCAAACGCTCTTGGGGATAGTTTGGATCGAGTGGCACATAAGCCCCACCCGCCTTGAGAATCCCTAATAGTCCCACGACCATTTCTAAGGAACGCTCCACACATAACCCAACTAACACATCGGCTTTTACACCCAAAGACTTTAAATAATGGGCTAACTGGTTAGCACGACAGTTCAATTCATAGTAAGTCAATTGTTGATTGCCAAACTCCACCGCCACTGCATCGGGTGTACTCAAACACTGCTCCTCAAACAACTGAGGGATAGATTTATTACGGGGATAATCTACCTGAGTATTGTTCCACTCCACTAACAACTGCTGTTGCTCAACTTGTGTCAGCAGGGGCAATTGGGAAATTTGCTGCTGTGGGTTGGCAATAACACCTTCTAGCAAGGTCACAAAATGACCTGCCATCCGCTCTATCGTGCCAGAGTCAAACAAGTCTGTATTATATTGCCACGCAGCTATCAGCCCAGAGGGAGTATTTTTAATGAATAAAGTTAGATCAAACTTAGCAGTTGTTTTTTCTGTCCCGAATGAACTGATAGTTAGCCCAGACAGTTCTACCTCAGATATGGGCGCATTTTCGAGGACAAACATCACTTGAAACAGTGGTGTATGGCTGAGGTCTCGTTGTGGCTGCAATGCTTTTACCAATTCCTCAAAGGGGAGGTCTGGATGAGCGTAAGCTTGCAGCATTACCTGCCGCACTCGACTAAGCAACTGCTGAAAACTGGGGTTGCCTGACAAATCGGTACGTAGTGCTAAAGTGTTGACCAAAAAGCCAATTAACCCTTCAAGTTCTAAGCGATCGCGTTTAGCAAGAGGCGTACCCACTACAATGTCATCCGAGCCTGTATAGCGAGAAAGCAAGGTAACAAATGCCGCCAAAAGCGTCATGAACAGGGTGGCTCCTTCTTGCCTACTGAAATTGGCGATCGCTTCAGTCAGTTCCTCTGAAAATTTGACACTTTGGATTGCGCCCTGGAAAGTTTGAATGGCTGGTCTTGGTCTGTCAGTGGGTAATTCTAGTAAGGTAGGAGCGTTTTTGAGTAGTTGCTTCCAATAATCCAACTGCGTTTGCAGTACTTCTGTTTGCAACCATTGCCGTTGCCAAATAGCAAAGTCGGCATACTGAATTGGTAGCTCAGGTAGCTCTGGTGGCAAGTTATTGCAGAGTGCTGAGTAAATAGTTGCTAACTCCTGCATCAATACGCCCATTGACCAACCATCGAAGACAATGTGGTGTAATGTTAGTAACAAGACGTGTTCTAACTCTGTGAGTTTAAGCACAGAAGCTCGGATTAAACCAGAGTTAGCAAGGTCAAAGGGTCGAATAGCTTCTGCAGTAGCTAATTGCTGGCAAGCGATTTCTCTTTCACTTTCAAGTAGCTCTGTTAGGTCTACTACTGACAAATTTAAGGTTAAGCTTTCAGCAATTACCTGAACTGGCTGTTCGTTGAAGGTGCGGAAGTTGGTACGTAAGGCTTCGTGGCGAGAGATAATTTTGTTGAGGCTTTGCTCTAGCGCCACGACGTTCAACTTACCATGAAGTTTTAGAGCTATTTGTTCGTTGTAGAAGGGGTTATCTGGTTCCAATTGGTTTAATAACCAGAGTTGTTCTTGAGCAAAAGATAGAGGTAAGTTCTGAGGACGATCGGCTTTAATCAGGGGTAAATCTGTACCGTTGTCCGCATTTTCCTGGCGGAGCAACAAAATAAGTTCTGTTTTATGCTTAGTTAATAAGTCACGAGTTTCTGGTGTTAATACTCCCTCTGGAGCATCAACGCACAAGCGATCGCCTTCAACCCACAACTCCACATCCTGATAAGAGAGTTCTATTAGAAATTGCTTGAGATTCATAGAATTATATCCTTCATATTGTCAATGAGTTTAGCCGAATGTGTGATTTAATCACAAATTATTTTGTAAAGTTCGATAGTTGTAGAGAAACTTTTATATGTTGCTCATATTTCTATTTTTTCCCTCCCACTTGTCACTGTTTTAGTATTTTGTTTTAGTTGTTGTTTTTCTAGCTTTGGTGCTATTTCAGCTATTGTGGGAGATTCAAATAAACTGGCTACAGTTAATTTAATAGAAAAAGTTTTTCGCAATCGGGATAAAACTTGAACAGCTATTAAGGAATCTCCTCCTAATTCAAAAAAGTTATCATCTATTCCCACCTGTTGAATTCCTAATAATTCTTGCCAAATCTCGGCAATTTTTTGCTCAGTTTCATTGCGGGGAGCTATATATGAATTTGGCAAACTAGGTCTGGAGTGGAGTGCAGATGAATTTTCTAGCTGAAGAACATCCGGCTTTCTTTGTAATGAAATCTCTGATTTTGAGTCAGTCTCTTTTTGTCCAGTTTTTGCGCTAAATGCGGTTGCTGCAGAAGCAACAGCCATAATAATTTGATGATCAAACGCTTCTGTTTCGGGAAACGCAGCAACTTGAACAAAATCCTGAGTGCGTAATGCTTCAAACCACTGTTCTTTGATGATAAAAGTCTGACCTGGGCTGCGCCTTTTATCGTCTAAAGGTTTCAACAGCAGACCCCAACTAATATCAAAGTCTATTTTCGGTTGAGTTATTTCCCACAGTAAGAGGAAGCCGCCAGGAGCTAATAAAGAGCGTACATGGTGGAGTGTTTGATCTATGTTCTGAGTTGCGTGCAATACATTAGAAGCTATGACTACATCAAAGCTGTACTTCTCAAACCCTTGTTCAGTTGGAGATTTGTCTATGTCTAGTAATCGATATTCAACAAATGGATAGTCGTTAAACTTCTGTTGCGCTTGAGTCAGGAAACCGCTACCAATATTAGTAAAAGTATAGTTGGTTTGTGTGGGCGGCAACACAGGTAGTAATGCTTGCGTAGACATACCAGTACCCCCACCGATTTCCAGAACTCTCAGGTGAACGGATGATGGCAATGACTTGACTACCTGTTCTAAGCTTGAGCGCAAGATAGAGTTGTAGTAAGTATTTAAGGTAGATTCTGAATGTGAACTGTTGTTTTCTTTTTGGTAAATCAGTTCCTTGAAAATCTCTAATGGTTCTTGTTCACCCACAACAATAGCAGCTAAATTTTCACCACAGCGTTGCACTAAATCTAAATCTACTAAAGATGAAGCAGCGAACCTGGTTCTGACTTCTTCTAAGTGTTCGTTAATATAATCTTGCGAACATGACACTAGCCCGGTGAATAACCCCTCATGTTGCTGTAGTTGTCCTTGTTCCACCAATATTTGCAACCATCTAGACAACAATTGGTGATAGCGGGGAGAAATATGGCATTGCGCTAACAAATTCTCTAAAGAATACTTTTGTTGGGGATTGCTAAAAGCCCCTAATTGGTTGAATGCAGAGTTGATGTAGGCTGTACATAAACGATCTAACCACTGTCTGTTTTCTTGATATGTTAACTCGTTGAATTCTGCATTTCTCACACTTGCTTGCTTTTGACCTGCTTGTGTAAGCGATGTCCACAATTGTGATGTTGTGGGTGAGATTTGCAACTGTCCCCAAGCTGCTTTTTGTGGAGGGTCAATCCAATAACGTTGGCGTTCAAAGGGATAAGTCGGTAAGGGAAGACGGTAATATTCTTCCTGACTATAGAATCCAAACCAATCTACTTTGACCCCAGTCAACCAGAGTTGACCTAATGTATTGAATAAAACACGAGTATCGGATTGCTTTTCTTGAGGATGACGTACCGAAGTTAAGATTGTTTGTGCAGATGCTTTGTCTGGATGCCTTTTAACTAATGTAGTTAGTGTATGTCCTGGTCCTACCTCTAGTAAGACTTGCTCTGGTGTTGCCAATAATTTCTCCACACCTTGGGCAAACAGCACTGTGGAACGCAAATGTTGAGCATAGTAGTCAGGATTTGTGGCTTGTGTGACTGTAATCCAAGTACCAGTGAGGTTGGAGATGTAAGGAAGTTTGGGGGGATTTAAAGTAACTTTTTTAACTCGTTCTGCAAATGCCTCTAAGATTGGTTCCATCATTTGGGAATGGAAAGCATGGGAAGTATGCAGACGGCGACACTCAATCCCCTGAGTAGCAAGCTGATTTTGTAATGTCTCTACTGCTGCTATGGAACCGGAAACTACACACTGGGAGGGCTGATTAATCGCGGCAACAGAAAGTTTTTCACCTAAGAGGGATTTTATCTTGTCTGCGGGCAAGGGAATTGAAAGCATTGCCCCAGTGGGCAGTTGCTGCATCATCTGTCCGCGTGCTGCTACCAGAGATAAGGCATCTTCTAGGGAAAAAACTTCTGCTAGAGTTGCTGCTACATACTCGCCAATACTATGACCGATCGCAGCTTGTGGCTCCACTCCCCATGACTGCCATAATTTAGCTAGGGCGTATTCAATTACAAAAATAGCAGGTTGAGCAATTTCTGTCTGTTGAAGTTGCTTTGATACTTCATCAATATTTGATTCGCTGGGATAAATAATATGACGCAAATCCATCCCTAGTAAGGGTTTAAGAATTTCTGAGCAATCATCAACTTGTTCTTTAAATACTGTCTCCGTTTCGTAAATTTCCCGCGCCATGTTGACATACTGAGAACCTTGACCAGGGAACATAAAGACGACAGACCGTTCTGTAATCTCTGTATAATTAGTAAAAACTTGTTTTGGCTCTATGCTACTGAGAGCTTGGACAGTATCTTCTAAGTCTTGAAAAATTAACATTCGTCGGTAATTAAAACCTCGGCGACCACTATTCAAGGTATAAGCTACATCGCCTAAATTCAGTTCTGGATGCTCTTTTAAATGCGTGATTAAATTAGCTGTTGATTTCTCAAGCGCACTCGCAGTCTTAGCCGACAGACACAACAAGTGATGATAATTTCTCCCCTGCTCCCTGCTCCCTGCTCCCTGCCCAAAAACAGGTGCTTCTTCTAAAATGACATGAGCATTAGTACCTCCGATACCAAAAGAACTAACTCCAGCACGGCGAGGGGTATTATTTGTTATCCATTCCTTTAGCGTTGTATTGACATAAAAAGGACTGTTGGCAAAATCAATTTTGGGATTAGGTGTCTCGAAGTGCAAACTAGGAGGCAGCATTTTATTTTGCAGTGCTAATACAGTTTTAATCAAACCTGCCACACCTGCTGCTGTATCCAAATGTCCTAAGTTGGTTTTTAACGAACCAATAGCGCAAAAACCTTTTTTATCTGTACTTTGATTAAAAGCTTGAGTTAAAGCTGCAATTTCAATGGGATCACCTAAAGGTGTAGCAGTACCATGAGCTTCAATATAGGAAATTGTTTCGGCATCTACACCAGCTATAGCTTGAGCTTCGCCAATCACTGCTGCTTGACCGCTAACACTAGGAGCAGTGAAGCCCACTTTCATTGCACCATCATTATTAATTGCTGAACCTTTAATAATGGCATGGATTTGGTCGCGGTCTGCGATCGCATCCTTTAATCTTTTTAATACCACAATACCAGCACCGCTACCAGCGATCGTTCCTTGTGCTTTAGCATCAAAAGTACGGCAGTGTCCATCAGGAGAAAGAATCATTCCCTCTTGATACAAATAGCCTATTTTTGGGGGAATGCCCAGAGTAACTCCACCAGCTAAAGCCACGTCACATTCACCATTTAAGAGACCTTGACAAGCTACATGAACAGCAACCAAAGAAGTAGAACAGGCTGTTTGCACATTTACTGCTGGCCCAGTCAAGTTAAGCTTATATGCAACTCGTGTCGGTAAAAAATCTTTATCATTGGAGATTCCTAATTGCATAGGATCCATGGTTTCTGATAATTGATGATGAGGAATTAGATTGTTGAGCAAATACCTACTCATACCTACACCACCATAAACCCCGATTAAACCACTATAGGTTTGTGGGTCATAACCAGCTTTTTCTGTAGCTTCCCAAGCCAATTCTAAAAATAGGCGTTGTTGTGGATCTATTAGTTCAGCTTCTTTGGCGCTATAACCAAAGAAATTTGCATCAAACAATTCAATATCTGATAGAACAGCACTAGATTTTACATAATTAGGATTATTCAGTAAATCTAGAGAAACACCAGATTTTATCAACTCTTCATCCGTTAGCCACGAGATAGATTCTACACCATCTCGTAAATTCTGCCAAAACGATTCAATATCTTTTGTCCCGGGAAATTTCCCAGCAACAGCAACTATTGCTATTTCAGAACCGTTAAATTCATTATTGTTATGCACTGAATCTATATCTATTGTCATTTCATTTTTTACCTTTTTTTTGAGAGCGATATTGTTGCCTGGATTGGAGTTGCTTGTTTTTTAAAGCTTTAACTTCATTATTATGACATAGAGTGCGAGAAGTGTTTTGTTTAATTGTTGTGTTTTTTTGATAAAACTTAATATTTAAGTATTGGCTCAAACTAGATATAGTTTGGTAATTAAACATATCCACTATTGACACTTCTAAACCAAGTTTTTCTTGTAATTGCTGATTAATTTTTACTATTAGTAATGAATTGCCTCCTAGATCGAAGAAGTTATTGTAAATCCCTACTTTTTCTATTGCCAATGCTTTTTGCCAAATGTCAGCAATGATTCTTTCTACTTCTGTATTTGGTATTACATAATCTGATAGTTCCTGTTGTAAATCTGGAGCAGGCAAAGCGCGACGGTCTACTTTGCCGTTGGGTGTTAGGGGTAAGGATTCTAATATCACAAAAGCGGCTGGCACCATGAACCCAGGGAGTTTATCGGTAAGGAACTGGCGCAGTTCGCCTGTTGTGAGTGTTACATCTTTTTGTGGCACTACGTAGGCGACTAGACGCTCGTTACTTGGAGTGTCTTCGCGAACAATAATACAACATAGCTGCACATCATCATGTTGGCTGAGTAATGCTTCGATTTCTCCCAACTCGATGCGGAAACCCCGAATTTTTACTTGACGATCAATGCGTCCTAAGTATTCGATATTACCGTCTGATAAATAACGTGCCAAATCCCCAGTTTTATAGAGACGACCAGAACCAAACGGGTTGTTGATAAATTTTTCCGGAGTCAGTTCTGGACGGTTGAAGTAGCCTCTTGCTAACCCCACACCACCAATATGTAATTCTCCTGATACACCCACAGGTACAGGCTGTAAATTTTCATCTAAAATGTAAACCTGTGTATTGGCGATCGCCTTACCAATATTTACTTTCTCATCATTAGTCCATTTGGCAATCGTGGCACAGACAGTAGCTTCCGTCGGCCCGTAAGCATTGAAGAAGTTTCTGCCAACAGACCATTGCTTAATTAATTCAGCAGAACAAGCTTCTCCAGCGACAATAATTGTTTGCAGTGTCGGCAGTTCAGACCCAGGCATAACTGCTAATGCCGATGGTGGTAGGGTGATATGGGTAATGCCATAATTTTTTAGTTGCTCAATTAACGGCTTTCCTGGCAATAGAGAGTTTTTTGTTCCCAAATAAAGCGTTCCACCTGAGCCAAAAGCCATTACGATTTCCGAGATAGAAGCATCAAAACTGAAGGAAGCAAACTGGAGAACGCGACTATCCGAAGTCAAGCCAAAAGTTTGAATCTGGGCTTGAGCTAAGTTGCACAGTCCCTTATGCTCAACCATGACACCTTTAGGTCTACCTGTTGAGCCAGAGGTGTATATCAAATTAGCTAAATGAAAGGCTTTTACTCCACTGCTGGGGTTCTCTTGATTATTTTGGGCAATTTGCGACCAGGTTTCATCTAAACAGACAAGTTTGGCTTGATATTTAGGCAACCTCTCAATTAGATGCTGTTGAGTTAGTAGCACCGAAACTTGAGCATCTTCTAACATGAAACTCAAGCGTTCAATTGGATACTCTGGGTCAAGTGGCAGATATGCACCACCTGCTTTGAGAACCCCTAACAGTCCAACCACCATATCTAAAGAACGTTCTACACAAAGACCCACCAGCACATCCAGTGTTACACCTAATGAGCGCAAGTAATGAGCTAATTGGTTAGCACGACAATTTAATTGGTGGTAAGTCAGTTGTTGATTGCCAAAAACTACAGCTACAGCATCAGGAGCAAGCTCAACCTGCTCCTCAAAAAGCTGATGGATACATTTATTTTGGGGATAGTCTGCTTGAGTATTGTTCCACTCAACAAGTAACTGCTGTTGCTCAATTGCTGTCAATAGAGGCAATTGAGAAATTCTTTCCTCTGGGTTAGTAATAATACCTTCAAGCAAGGTGACAAAATGACCAGTCATTCGCTTAATGGTACTAGCATCAAACAAGTCAGTGTTGTACTCCCAAAAACCCACCAGCCCAGTGGCCGTGTTCTGCATTAATAAACTTAAATCAAACTTTGCCGTTGCCCCTTCTGTTATCAATGGAGTGACAGTCAACCCAGCCAACTCTACGTCAGATGGGGAGGCATTTTGGATGGCAAACATTACCTGAAACAGCGGTGTATGGCTGAGGTCTCGTTCTGGCTGCAATGCTTCTACCAGTATTTCAAAAGGCAAGTTCTGATGAGCATACGCGGACAACGCTACTTCTTGAACACGACTCAATAATTCGCTAAAACTGGGATTGCCTGCCAAGTTAGAACGCATAACTAGGGTATTGACAAAAAAACCGATTAACCCTTCTATTTCAGAGCGATCGCGGTTAGCAATGGGAGACCCTACCAAAATATCTACCGCACCTGTATAGCGGTAAAGCAGCGTATCATAAGCTGCCAACAGCGTCATAAAGAGGGTACAATTTTGCTCCTGACTGAGTTTTACCAATCTATCGGTTAACTCAGTTGGTAGTGCAAACTGTTGATAGGCTCCGGCAAAAGTCTGCACAGATGGTCTGGGTCGGTCTGTGGGTAGGGACAATAAAGCTGGTGCGTTTGCCAGTTGTTGTTGCCAGTAACTCAGTTGGCTTTGTAAAACATCTCCTTGGAACCAGTTTCGCTGCCAAATTGCGAAATCTGCGTACTGAATTGGCAGTGGTGCTAACGGTGACGGTTGACCTTGAGAGTAAGCATTGTACAGCGCTGCTAGTTCTTCAACAAACACACCCACTGACCAGCCATCAAAGACAATGTGGTGCATACATACTAATAAGGCGTGTTCTGTCTTGGAGAGTACGATTAATGTCGGCCTAATTAATGGTTCTGTTGCCAAGTTAAAAGGTTGAATAGCTTGTTGTTGCGTTAATTGCTGCGTGGCAATTTCTTGTTCAGTTATGGATAAATGCTCGAAATCAACAACTGATACTTTCCAATTCCCTTGTGTTTGGATAACTTGAGTTGGTTGTCCATCAACAGTGACGAAGTTGGTGCGTAACGCTTCGTGGCGATGAATAATTTCTTGTAGGCTTTGTTGTAGCGCTGCAACGTTAAGAGTTCCAACTAGACGCAAAGCTATAGGTATGTTGTAAAAGGCGCTGAGAGGCTGTAACTGGTCTAAAAACCACAAACGCTGCTGAGCATAAGACAGTGGTAAGTCTGTATTCTTGGCTCTTGGTAAAATAGGTGGTGCAGATAGTTGTAAATTCTGTTGCTGTAACTGCTCAATGACGAGTGCCAATTCACCTAGTGTTGCTGTGGCAAACAACTCACGCAATGGTAGTTCCACTTTTAAAATGTTGCGGATGCGTGAAACCAGTTGCGTTGCCAGTAGAGAGTGTCCTCCTAGTTCAAAGAAGTTGTCATAAATCCCCACTGCTTCTACTTTCAGCACTTGCGCCCAAATTTGTGCCAACAGTTCTTCAATCGGTGTACGTGGAGCTACATATTTATCTGTGATTTCGCTGTATAAATCTGGTGCAGGCAAAGCACGGCGGTCTACCTTACCGCTAGGAGTTAGTGGCAAGGACTCTAACATCACAAAAGCATTTGGTATCATGTACTCTGGCAGCTTTGCTTTGAGGAATTGCCGCAGTTCGCTAATTGTGGGTGTACAGTCTTGATTTGCTACCAAGTAGGCAACTAAGCGTTTATCACCCGGGGTATCTTCGCGGGGGATGACACAAGAGGCTTGCACATCGCTATGTTGGCTTAATGCTGCTTCAACTTCTCCTAACTCAATGCGGAAACCGCGTATTTTAACTTGGTTGTCGATGCGTCCTAAGTATTCGATGTTGCCCAATGGCAGATAACGGGCTAAGTCACCTGTTTTATATAATTTACTCTCTCCTAGCTTGTCAAACGGATTGGAAATAAATTTTTCTTGTGTTAACTCTGGACGGTTGAGGTAGCCTCGTGCCAAACAGACACCACCAATGTATAACTCTCCTGGCACACCAATAGGTACAGGCTGTAAATATTTATCTAAAATATAAATTTGTGCATTGGCAATTGGCTGTCCAATCGGAGGAAGTAACGACCAAGTGTCCACTGAATTAGTCAGTGTAAAAGTAGTGACTACATGGGTTTCTGATGGTCCATAATGATTGTGCAAAGTACAATCATTTAATTTGCTGAACCATTGAGATATAGCCGGAGTAATCTGCAATTGTTCCCCAGCAGTAATAATTTCTCTCAGATGACTATTAACTAACTTACTATCAACAGCGACTTCCGCTAGTTGCTGTAAGGCAACAAAGGGAACAAACAGTCTCTCAATAGCTTTTTGTTCGAGGAAACCTAATAAAGCTACTGGCTCTCGGCGTAGTTCCTCTGTAATTAGGAACAACGTGCCTCCCGAAAACCAGGTAGTGAATATTTCTTGGAAGGAGACATCAAAGCTGATAGGGGCAAATTGCAGCGTTTTTGCTCCCGTAGAAATTGTAGTATTTTGCAGTTGCCACAGAATCAGATTGCAAAGACCAAGCTGATTAAGGGCTACGCCTTTAGGTTGGCCTGTAGAACCAGAGGTATAAATTACATAAGCTAAGTTATTAACTTGTACGCCACAGATCAGATTTTCCTGACTGGATTGAGAAAACAGTCCAGCATCAGTATCTAAGCAGACAAGTTTTGCTTGATGCTCAGGTAGTCTGTCAACGAGTGACTGCTGGGTGAGCAATACTGAAATTTGAGCATCTTCTAACATGAAGGCCAAACGCTCTTGAGGATAATTTGGATCAAGTGGCACATAAGCCCCACCTGCCTTAAGAATCCCTAATAGTCCCACGACCATTTCTAAAGAACGCTCCACACATAACCCAACTAGCACATCGCCTCCCACACCTAATGAGCGCAAGTAATGCGCCAAGTGATTTGCACGAGTATTCAACTGCTGGTAAGTCAATTGTTGATCTTCAAAAACGACTGCTACAGCATTCGGGGTACGCTGAACCTGCTCCTCAAACAACTGATGGATACACTTATCAGACAAATAATCTACTTGAGTGTTGTTCCACTCCACCAACAATTGATGACGTTCTGCGATCGTCAACAGTGGTAATTCTGCAATTGGCGCTCTGGGATTGGCAACAATTGCTTGTAGTACAGTTTGAAAATGTTGGGCTATACGAGTAATTGTCGTTGTATCAAATAAATCAGCACTGTAAACCCAAATACCCTCCAGACATCCTGAAACTTCCCAGTAGTGAACTTCCAGGTCAAACCTGACCATTTCATCAATTGGCAAGGACATATTCTGGATAGTTAAACCGGGCAAATCCCAAGAAGACTGTGAGGTGTTATGGAGGGCAAACATTACCTGTAGCAGGGGATTACGGCTCAAATCTCGTTCTGGCTGTAGCTTTTCTACCAACAGCTCAAAAGGCAAGTCCTGGTGGGCGTATGCTGACAATGTGGTTTGCCGCACTTGCGCTAAGAAGTTAGCAAAGCTGGGGTTGCCAGAAAGATCGCCCCTTAATGCTAGGGTATTAGTAAAAAAACCTATTAGCTGCTCGATGCTCTTGTTGTTGCGATTAGCGATTGGGGAACCAACAACAATATCTGACTGACCACTATAACGAGAAAGCAAGACCAAAAAAGCTGCCAGTAGAGTCATAAACAATGTGGCGTCTGACTCTTGGCTCAACTGCTTGAGGTGTTGTGTGAGGTTGCGATCCAGTTGAAAACGCTCCATTTTACCCCGGAAACTTTGCATTGGGGGACGTGGTTTATCAGTAGGCAGTTCTAGTACGCCAGAGACACCTGCTAACTGTTGCTGCCAGTAATTCAGTTGGCGTTCCAGGACTTCGCCTGTTAGCCACTGGCGTTGCCAAACTGCAAAGTCAGCATACTGGATAGGTAATTCAGATAGTGGGTTGGGCAATCTTTGAGCGAAAGCTGCATACAACTGAGATAACTCACGTTTGAAGATGTCCAAAGACCAGCCATCGTAGATGATGTGGTGCATCTTTAACAGCAGTACATACTCTTGGTTACTCAGTTGGAGTAGAGTAAATTGTATTAAGGGGTCAACAGCTAGATTAAAGGCTTTGAACGCAAAGGACTTCGCTATTTGTTGAATCCGATCAGTTTGCTCCTGGACTGACAATCCCTGCAAGTTATGGATTGGCAAAGTTAAGGCAGTGGGAGGAGCAATGACCTGAACAGGTTGTTCGTCTATAGTAGGAAAAGTAGTTCTTAAGATTTCATGGCGGCGAATGAGTTCACTAAGACTTTGTTCCAGTGCAATTATATTCAGCGAGCCATGTAGTCTCTGAGCATCCAGGAAATTATAAGAACGACTGTCTGGTGACAAATGGTGCAGAAACCAAAGTCGCTGTTGGGCAAAAGACAGTGTTAGCTCACCGTCTCGTGGCACTCTTGGAATGGGCAACTGATGAGAAGTCTTAGCCTGCTTTGCTTGCTGTAAAAACAGCATAATTTCTGTTTTACGTCCAGTTATTTCCTGAAGTAGCATTGGAGTTAACACGCCTTCAGGTGCATGACAGCGCAAGCGATCGCCATTAGCTTCTAGATTAATATTCAAGTTACTCAGGCGATCGAGAAATTCAATAATGCTGTTAGTCATGCTCATAACTCCACTATTTCGACGCTGACTTCTTTTACTGGCAAATCTTGTGTTGCCCAATCCATTACTTTGATGTATTCTGCTATCCCGGCTACTGTAGGAGACTCAAACATTATCTGTATAGACAAATCGAGTCCAAAAGCTGAGTTGATCTCTGAAAGGACTTGGGTAGCTAGTAGGGAATGACCACCTAGCTCAAAGAAGTTGTCCTTAACACCAATACTTTCAACTCCCAGGACTTGACTCCAGATGCGAACCAGTTGAGCTTCAATTGGGGTGCGAGGTAAAACAAGGCCAGTAGAAAGACTTCTTGTGGCTGTATCAGGTGAAGGCAGGGAACGGCGATCCACCTTGCCATTGAGTGTCAACGGTAGGGCATTGAGGACGACAAAAGCCTGCGGCACCATGTAATCGGGTAGCTTTTCTTGGATATATTCACGCACCTGCGGCACCAGTTTTTGGGCTAACTTGCCGCTTAGAGGATTGTTAGTATAGTCAGTCCAGGGTTTGGTGGTAACGGCTGAACTATCCCAGAACTTGTACTGAGCGCAGTCGAAGTGGCCGATCGCCCTTTGTGCGTCAGATGTCTGCGTTGAATTATTGCGGCATAACACCACATCATAGCAACCATCCTGACTACTCTCCCACCAACTTAGGTGGACAGTGTAACCGAGTTGCTGCCCCAATTGGCAAAACTGCTCTGGATTGACACCAACCGTTGGCTGTTGTGCTAATACCTGCCGCAGTTGGCTGACTGTTTCTACAGCCGGGGGATTTTCCAACCATTGCCAAATCTGTAGTGCTTGCTGTACTCGTTGATTCGGCACGCGCCTGATTCCCAACAGTTCTGGCTGTTCTTGTTGCAGTTGATGTTGAATTTGTGTGAATGAAAGGGCATCGAGTTGCCAGTTTAGCCAAGGAACGCTAGCTATTTGAACATCAGCACCGACATGAAGGGCAACATCATAGCGGAATTGGGTTAGCTCATTTTGCGCGTAACCGCGTTTAGGCTGAATTTCCACCCAAGTAATCTGAGGAAAGCGTGTCTGGAGGGCGATGAAGAAACTGGGGTCGATGACCAATTCTTCTTCAACGGCGACACTCTGATTTACCCTTCGCTGCCATTGCTCAATAGTTGTATCCTCAGCAGCTTGGGACAACTGCACGGCTGCATGGTATGGCTCCAGCAATGGTAAGCTGCGGACATCACCCACAAATAGCGTACCCTGTTGGGCGATCGCCGCCATTGCTCCTTCTATCACCTGCAACAAATACTCAACACTGGGAAAATACTGCACTACTGAGTTCAAAATAACAGTGTCGAATTCTCCTTGAGGGATACCTTCAAAGTTATCCGCCATTTGGTGCAGCAACCGTACATGAGCTAGACCATCAACCGTAGAGCATATCTGCTCAACGTGCTGTATAGCGGCAATAGAATAATCACATCCCCAATACTGTTGACAGTCCTTGGCAATGCGAGAAAGCAGTAACCCTGTTCCACAACCGATTTCTAGTACCCGTTTCGGCAAACCAGTCAGAATTCGATTGACTGTATTCTCAACCCACTCCTGCATTTCTTCAGATGGGATGGGTTGCCTGGTATAACTACTGTTCCAGCCAGTAATATTAAACGTGAGGTCATCTGTGGATGCCGATCGCTGGCTATAGGCTTGTTCATAGAGCATTTGCCAGTCACTAACATACTCGGTCTGCCATTGGGCAACCTGCTGAGGTAATGTTTTTTGATGAATAGCAGGCACTAAGTAAGCCACAAGACGTTTATCTCCGGGGGTGTCTTCTCTGATGACGACGACACTCTCCTGTACTAAGGGGTGGTGACTTAAAACTACTTCTATTTCACCTAACTCGATACGGAAGCCGCGAATCTTTACTTGATTGTCGATGCGTCCTAAATACTCTAACTCGCCATTGGGCAAATAACGCGCCTTATCTCCTGTTTTGTATAGTCGCGCTTTGTCGTGGTTGCTAAAAGGATGAGAAATAAAGCGCTCATCTGTTAACTCAGGACGATTGAGATAGCCGCGTGTCACTCCTTCCCCACCAACGTACATCTCCCCAGGAACGCCAATTGGTACTAACTGTTTATGTTCATCCAGCACATACACCTGTAAGTCAGGTATCGGACGGCCAATGAGACTAGCTGTGTGATTTAAATCAGCTTTGCTCAATGGGCGGTAAGTGACGTGTACAGTAGTTTCTGTAATCCCGTACATATTCACTAATTGGGGCAAGGAGTCGCCATGTCGCTCAAACCAAGGTTGTAAACTCTTGAGTTCTAAGGCTTCTCCACCGAAAATTACTAACCGTAATTTCAAGTCGCCAGCAGTTGCAATTGACTGTTCGGCTTGAATTAACTGGCGGAAAGCTGAAGGGGTTTGATTGAGAACTGTGACTTTTTCTTGACACAATAATTCATAGAAGGATTCGGGCGATCGCGTCACCAGATAAGGCACTACTACCAGCCTTCCACCATACAGCAATGCACCCCAAATTTCCCATACTGAAAAGTCGAATGCATAAGAGTGGAACAGTGTCCACACATCATCTTGATTAAATTTATACCAAAAGTCTGTTGCTGCAAACAGACGAGCTACATTAGAGTGATTGACTAAAACGCCCTTGGGCTTACCTGTAGAACCTGATGTGTAAATGACATAAGCCAGGTTATCGGGTGTGGTAGTGTTTTCCAGGTTTAACTCGCACTTTTGAGCAATTTTTTCCCAATCGATATCTAAGCAGATGACACGCGCCTCATGTTTGGGCAGAGATTCTACTAATTGCTGTTGGGTTAAAAGTAACGATACTTGAGCATCTTCTAACATAAAGCTCAAGCGGTCTTGGGGATACTCTGGGTCAAGAGGTACATAAGCACCACCCGCCTTGAGAATACCAAGTAGTCCTACTACCATTGAGAGCGATCGCTCCACACACAACCCCACCAGCACATCTGATCCCACACCTAATGAGCGTAAGTAATGGGCTAATTGGTTAGCACGAGTATTCAACTGCTGGTAAGTCAGTTGTTGATTTCCATACACTATGGCCACGGCATTTGGAGTACGGTTTACCTGCTCCTCAAACAACTCATGAATACATTTATCTGGTGGATAATTCACCTGAGTATTGTTCCATTCCATCAACAGTTGATGATTCTCCTGCTGTGTGAGCAAGGGGAGCAAGGACACTGGCTGCTGTGGATTTGCCGCGATCGCGCCAGTGTGCTGTAAGCATATCGCTTCTAGCAAATTCTGGAAATGCTGCATCATACGGGCAATAGTTGCCCCATCAAATAAATCGCTACTGTAAAAGCAATAGCCCTCAAGACCTGACTGGGTTTCCCAAAAGTTTAGTTCAATGTCAAACCGCGCTGCATCAAGACCCCAAGGCATTTTCTCGACGCTTAAGCCAGGCAGATCCCAACCAGAGGTGGGGGCATTCTGGAGGACAAACACCACCTGTACCAGTGGATTACGATTCAATTTTCGCTCTGGTTGCAACTCTTCGACTAATATCTCGAAAGGCAAATCCTGATGCTCGTAGGCATTTTGAGTTACCTGTCGTACCTGCGTCAATAAGTCTGCAAAGGTCAGTTCCCTTGATAAATCGAACCTCAGTGGTAAGATATTGACAAAAAATCCAATTAACTCTTCAATTTCTTTCCGGTTGCGATTAGCAATGGGAGAGCCAATTACAAGATCCTTTTGTCCACTGTAGCGGGACATTAACACCACAAAAGCCGCCAGCAGTGTCATAAACAGAGTGCTTCCTGACTCTTGGCTAATCTGTTTAAGCGCAGAAGTCAGCGAGGCATCTATTTGAAATCGCTCGATTCCTCCTCGAAAAGTCTGGATAGCTGGGCGGGGGCGGTCTGTAGGCAATTCCAACAAAGGTGGCGCTCCCGCTAACTCCTGCTTCCAGTAGCTTAAGTGACGCTCTAATACCTGATTTGTCAGCCGTTGGCGCTGCCAAACGGTAAAGTCGGCATACTGTACAGATAACTCTGGTATTTCAACAGAACTAGCTGTCGAAATAGCTCGATAATGGGCAGACAGTTCGCGTATCAAAACCCCTATTGACCAACCATCAGCAGCAATATGGTGAATAACTAATAGCAGTACATACTCCTGTTGAGCAACTTGCCACATCTTGACCCGCAACATAGGATCTCTAGCCAGATCGAATGGTTTGTAGGCTTCTTTTATCGCTAGTAGCTCCACTTGTTTCCAGGGATCTGCCACATTTTGTAGATCCACCACTGGCAAAGTTATGTTTATGTTAGGGTCTATAACTTGTACTGGCTTGTCATCCTTAATCTCAAAGCGAGTCCGCAGAACTTCATGCCGCCGCACTATCGCCTCAATTGCCCCTGACAATGCTTTGACATTAAGATTCCCCTCTAGGCGTACAGCAAAAGGCATTGTGTAGGCACCACTTTCGCCTTCTAAATGATGGAGAAACCACAGGCGCTCCTGCGCCCAAGATAGAGGTATGTCTTGTTTGGAGGAAACGGGTAAAATTGCCGGAAGCACCAGACTCGAACCAGTTTGAAGTTCAGATGCAATGACTTCACTTAACTGAGCAACTGTTGGTGATTTAAATAAAGAACGCAACGGTAATGAAGTCCCAAAGGCTTCTGGTATGCGAGAAATTATTTGGGTAGCTAGTAGAGAGTGTCCCCCAAGTTCAAAGAAGTTATCATGTATGCCCACTCGCTCTACTTTAAGGACTTGCGCCCAAATTGCTGAGAGAATTTCTTCGATTGAGTTACGTGGGGCAACATATTTGTCCGATAATTGGCTGTCTAAATCAGGTGCGGGCAGTGCGCGGCGGTCTAGTTTCCCGTTGGAGGTAAGCGGTAGACCTTCTAAGATGACTATTGCACTTGGCACCATATACTCTGGTAACTTTTCCTTTAGGAAGCTACGCAGAACGCTGACTGTAAGTGTCTGCTCTTTTTGAGGCACAATGTAAGCAACTAGGCGTTTGTCCCCAGGATTGTCTTCACGGGCGATCGCACAAGATGCCTGCACATGGGGATATTGGCTCAGAACTGTTTCGATTTCGCCCAATTCGATGCGGAAACCCCGAATTTTTACTTGATTGTCAATGCGTCCTATGTATTCAATATTGCCATCGGGTAAATAGCGTGCTAAATCCCCAGTTTTGTAGAAGCGCGAATGCAGTTCAGTGATAAAGGGATTGGGGATGAATTTCTTGGTTGTCAGGTCAGGGCGGTTAAAGTAGCCTCGTGCTAATCCTGCACCACCAATGTAAATTTCGCCAACCACACCAACGGGTACTGGCTGCATCTGGTTGTCCAGCAGGTAAATTTTTGTATTTTGTATAGGTTTACCAATTGGTGTATTTCTGTTACTAGAACTTTGAGGCTGAATTGAGTACAAAGTTGAACAAATCGTCGTTTCTGTTGGTCCATAACCGTTAAGGATTTGAAGTCCAGGAATTCTCTGACTAATTGATATTAGTAACTGCTCGTTAATTGGTTCGACTCCTACTAGCAATCTCTTTAAGCAAATATTGTGAGATGCTTGCGCTAAACAGTTTTTCAGATTGTTTAGCATAAAAGGTGGAATGTAGGCACTACAGATTTGCTGAGAAAACAGCCAATTAGTGTAGAGAACAGCGTCAGGACGTACGTGTTCTGGAACAATGTGTAGTGTAGCTCCTGATAATGTCGCTGAAAAGATTTCATAAATCGAGACATCGAAATTCAAGCTAGTCCATAAACTACAGCGATCACCAACACCTAGAGGTTTTTTTGTTTGAAAATCTATATACAGGTTAACAACACCAAGATGATTGCAACAAACTCCTTTGGGTTGACCTGTAGAACCAGATGTGTACATTACATAAGCTAAGTTATCAGCTTTGATGCTAGTAGTCGGGTTATGTTGTATTTGTTGATTGATGATATCCCAGTTTTTGTCTAAGCAAATGACATCAGCTTTGCGTTCGGCAAAGCCGCGCCAGAGGCTATCGCTTAGTTTGACAACTAGTTTTTCTTGAGTTAAGACAACTGATAGCCCAGTATCTTCGAGCATAAAGTTTAAACGCTCAGTAGGATACTCTGGGTCGAGTGGCACATAAGCTCCACCTGCTTTGAGAATGCCTAAAAGTCCCACAATCATCAAGAGCGATCGCTCCACACACAACCCAACCAGCACATCGGCTCTCACACCCAAAGACTGCAAGTAATGAGCCAACTGGTTAGCCTGATTGTTCAACTGCTCGTAAGTTAGTTTTTGATTGCCGAACACCACCGCTACTGCATCTGGCGTGCGTTCAACCTGCTCCTCAAACAACTGATGAATGCACTTATCCTGAGGATAATTCGCCTGGGTATTATTCCACTGCATCAATAACTGATGCCGTTCTGGCTCAGTTAGCAAAGGCAATTCTCCAATTCTTTGGTCGGGATGAGCCGCAATTGCTGAGAGCATTGTCTGGAAATGACCTGTCATCCTAGCGATTGTATCCGCCTCAAACAAATCGCTGTTATATTCCCACGATCCACTTAATCCCTTTTGTGTCTGCCAGATCGAGAGGCTCAAATCGAACTGAGATGTACCCCGCTCTAGCATCTCTGGAGTCAGACTAATATTAGGTAACTCTAAAGTATCTAGGGAGAAATTTTCCAAAACAAACATTACTTGAAACAAGGGGTTGTAGCCAAGAGAACGTTCTGGCTGTAGTGCTTCTACCACTTGCTCAAATGGTACGTCTTGGTGTGCATGGGCATCCCAGACAATAGAGCGAATTTGTTGAAGGAATTGAGAAAAACTAGGATTTTCTTCAACGTGAGTACGCAACACCAAAGTATTGACAAAACAGCCGATTAGTGTTTCTGTTTCTTGATGATTGCGGTTAGCAAAAGGCGAACCGATACAAATATCATCTTGACCACTGTAACGATGGAGTAAAATGCCAAAAGCTGCCAGCAAAGTCATAAATAAGGTGACACCTGACTTCTGGCTGAGGATTAGTAGTTGAGAGGTTAAATGCTCTTCAATTTGAAATTTTTTGGTAGCACCAGAGAAAGTCTGGACTGGTGGCCGCAGATAATCCGTTGGCAACTCCAATAAGGGCGGTGCGTCAGCTAACTGTTGTTTCCAGTACTCAAGTTGCTTTTCTTGAACTTCTTTAGTTAACCATTTGCGTTGCCAGAGGGCAAAATCAGCGTATTGTATCGTTAACTCTGGTAAGGGATGTGGTTGCCCTCGAGTAAAAGCATGATAAAGGACTTCTAACTCTTTGAAGAATATTCCCATTGACCAGCCATCAGTAATGATGTGATGCATGGTCAAAATTAACAAGTGAGATTCTACTTCCTGGCGCAGTAGAGTGGCTCGCAACAAAGGAATATTATCCAAGTCAAAGGGTTTGCGAACCTCCTGAGTGACTATTTGTTGCACTGAGGCTTCTGCTAAACCCTGCAAGTCTATCACAGGAATATTTATGGTAACAGCGGACGCGATCGCCTGAAAAGGGATGCCCTCTCTCAGAGCAAAGCTAGTTCGTAAGGCTTCATGACGGCGGATAATTTCGTTGATACTCTGTTCTAAGGCTGTCACTGAGAGCTTTCCAACAATCCGCAGTTGGAAACTTTCATTGTAAAATGGGCTTTCCTTATCTAGTTGATAAAAAAACCACATCCTCTGCTGTGCAAAAGATAAAGGTAAATCCCGATCTCGATTAATAGATAATATGGGTTCAAAAGCTAATTCTTTCGCAGTTCTTGCTTCTTTCAAACAACTAAATATTTCTTTTTTTCGATCCATCAACTCCTGCTTGAGGGCTGAGGTCATTACTCCCTTGGGAGAGCGATAGCGTAACTGGTCTTCTTCAACCCAAACTTTTATATGTAAACTATTTAGTAAATATATAAATTCAACTACTGTCATTTTATAAATATCCTTCTTCATATTCTTCTCCTGTAATCGATTATATCGAGGTGTTCGTAGGATTGTACTTACTATGTTATTGCTGTTGTCACAGAACTATTTTATTGAATTTTAGGATATGTTGTTTGTGAAAAGAGTGATTTATAAAAAGGGGTTTCTTTAAATCTCTTTTTATAATGATACGAATAGTATGTAAATTCAATTTTCTCTCCTGTTTTTCTAATCACTGAACCTTCTATTTTATAGTCTGGGTTCAGATTGTTATCACAAAGCAACCCACTACAAATGGCTTTAATCTTATCTCCTTGTGAAACTTTAATTCCCGGAGAAAAAACTGGAAAATATACAGGCAGCCAGCAATATTCATCCTCAATTATATCGATAACTTCTCCTTCTATTGTGTGTAGATTGAGCCAGACTAAAAAGCCATCAAGTCTCGAATCTTTTAGAATGGTAAGATTGACTTCAAGACTATATTCTGTGTCAATGGTAGCTGTAAAATTCAAATCTTCAAAATTCGAGCTAGTGGATATAATTCGGGACTTAGAAAAATTTTTCAGACATAGCCTCAAATCAAAAGGGTATCCAACTTGCTCAAATATTTTGTGAGTATAATAAGCTGGAATTTCCGTAAATCCTGGATTGTGCAACAACTCGTCGGGCAGGCAAACACCAGCAATTTTAGTAATGCTTCTTGCCGGAATCATGACTCCATCTTCTTTCAAAAACCTTCGGGCGTTATTCAAAATTACTGCGGCGCCTTCAACTCCTCCAATGGGGCCAACTATTTCTGAAACACAAACGTCAGCCATCTCAGGTAGGTTAACTTTGGTTGCATCCCCGAAAATTAAGGTTATCTTGTCTGATAAACCAAGATTGTTGATGCAAGCTTTGGCTAAGTTGTAAGATTTTTCGCTCATTTCAATTGCATATATTTTCCGAGCACTAGCTTCTGCACAAAATCTAGCTAAAATCGCATCTTTGCCTGTTCCTATATCGACAACTACTTTGTCTTTAACTAACTGGTTAATAGCTACTTTGTAACTGTGATTTCTACGCTGATCGTTGGTTAGAGCATAGTATAAAAACTCATCGTATACGAAAAATTCTGCAACTGATGGCCATAGTTCAATTTGACTAAGCTTTTGTTTCTCTACATTAGATAGGGACATTATATTTTTTTGAGGAACGACATCAGCTACTAAGCCTTTGTTGTCCCTTAAATCTTTGGCTTGTTTGAGAAATGTCAGAATTTCTGTTTTACGCTCGACCAATTCCTGTTTAGTATCTGATGTCATTGCTCCTTTGGAAGCACGATACCGTAGTTGCTCATTTTCAATCCAGATTTTAATACCTAAACTTTTAAGTGAAGTCAAAAATTCAACTGTCGTCATTTTATAAATACCCCTCTTCGTAATCTTCTTCTGTGTCATTAATCAGTACATCTTCATTTGCTGTTAGAATTCGCAGTACCTCAATATTACGAGCCAACTCAGCTACAGTAGGAAATTTAAATAAACTCTGTAAAGCTAAACCAATACAGAAAGCATCGCGTAACCGAGAAATTACTTGCGTCCCCAAAAGAGAATTTCCTCCCAATTCAAAAAAGTTGCTGTGAATGCTAAAAAGTGGTCTTCCTAAAACTTGTTGCCAAATTTCATAAATCTGTTGTTCTAACTCGTTCCGGGGTGCTACATAACTGTCTGCTTCTTGATAGATAAATTGTCGAATTAATTTGTCTTTATCAATTGCACCGCTCAGGGTTAAGGGCATTTCGTTAAGCTTTACTAAATTGCAAGTGCAGGAATTTGCAAAGCGGTCTTGCACATCCAAGTCTGGTAATTTAACAATATCGTCATCACTGCTACTATTTGTAAAATAGGCAGTTAACTTCTGTAAACTAAAAGCTGACGACTGCCAACGTTGAATGTTTTGGTTACTGCCATCCAAACCTATCAATAGATGCGTTTGCTGATGTTGTAAGCTGGCAAGCATTGAAGATATTGCTTGGGAGGAAGACATCACATAGAAACCTTTGGCACGGATCAAATTCTTCATCTGATATCCTTGACTCATCCCTGTTTCATCCCACATACTCCAAGCAAGACAATAGCTTGCTAATTCACTGTGGGAATTTTGGTAATGAGAAAAGCGATCGAGAAAACTATTGGCAGCAGCATAAGCCCCGCCAGCAGTGCTACCAAAAAAACCGAGTGCTGAAGAAAAGTTGATAAAAATGCTGCCCTTATTGTCTTTCACCAATTGGTGCAACGCCCAAGTACCCAACACCTTAGGACGCAGTATTGCTGCTAAGTTCTCCTGAGTTTCTTCAAGTATAAGTTGTTCGTGGAAAGTTCCGGCTAAATGAATTATTCCATCTAGGTTATTACCCCATTGAGATTGAGCTTTTTCAACTATTATCTGCAATTGTTTCAAATCACAGATGTCAATAGCTTCGTAAGTTACCTCTCCTCCAAGCTGTTCTAGTTTTTGATAAGCTTTCAGGCGTTGTGCAATTGTATCTGTTTTCTGTTGATTAGCCTTCCCAGCACTTTTATCTGGTAGAGGAGTTTTGCCAACCAACAGTAACCGAGCTTGGTAGTGCTTCAGCAAATACCGGGCAATTTCAATACCTATACCACCAAGTCCTCCGCTAATTAAATAAGTTCCTCCTTGCTTGAAGCTGACTGGGGATTTAGGTTTTTTAGTCCAATCAACTTTTTCTAGGCGAGGAACTAAACGCTGCCCATTCCTGTAAGCTACCTCTCGTTCTTTAGAGGAAACTTGCATCTCTTGCAATATATAAGCTCCATTTGTTTCAACTTCACTGAAAGGCAAATCAATGTGACAACAGTTCAACCAAGCTAATTCTTGAGGAATGGTTTTAAGAAGCCCTAATACTGCTGATTTTTCGTAAGCTATTGGGTCAGATGAGGAAATGGACTGGATATGACTGGAAATAAATGATAATTGCACCGAATGGTCAAAACCTTGAACTTTGGCTAAAGCTTGAACCAAGAACAATAGACTAAATATTCCATTTTCCTGTGCTTGTTCGAGAGCATCCAAGCTTTTGACTTCGCCGGTATATCGGTCATAAGTCCATAGGTGAAGTATTTGTCCGAGGATTATGTTATCTGCCGCCAAGGATTGGAGTAATCGTTCGTAGTCCTTGGATTGTCCGGGAGTGATTGTGTAGCTTGAGCGATTAAGTTTACGAAAATCTTCTCCGGGTGAAACAGTTATGTATGGCAGATTACGCTCTGATAATATCTGACATAAATATGCTCCTAAGCCGAATGAATCTAGAAATACTAGAGTGGAATTAATAACACTTAAAGAAGAATTTAAAGTAATGGGATTTTTGGGCTGCCATACTTGACGGTAAAACCAGTCGGGAATAGTATTGGCGTTACCCAGTAATATATCAATTCGTTTAATAATAGATTGAAATTCACCTGTTTTAAAGCGCTGGCTCAATTGCGATCGCTGGATTTTACCAATAGCGGTTTTAGGAATAATTTCTTGATTTACTGGAATTAGATAATCGGGGTTTATTCCCACCTTATTAACAACAGAAGTGCGAATTTCCTTAAGCAGATTTACTAAATTACCATCATCAGAAAGGGAAGTATTGAAAAAGAGAGCTAGTTTATCAGTATTGATCCCTGGTTCTCTCACTGCACAGGCAGCTGTATAAGAAACTTCTACTCCTTTAACTTCTTCAACGGCGGCTTCGATTTCGTGACAGTAGTAGTTGAGTCCATTAATAATAATTACATCTTTCTGCCGTCCAGTAATAGTTAAACGCCCTTGAGATAGAAATCCTAAATCTCCGGTATTAAACCACCAACCATCGGGGGTAAAATTTTCTTGGTTTGCCTGTGGATTCTGATAGTAACCAGAAGTGACAGATGCACCTTTGACTTGTAAACTACCAATCGTACCTTCTGTAACTATCTGTTCGTTTTCATCAACAATCCGCAGTGAAGCGCCAGCAATGGGAAGTCCAAGTTCTACAAATAAAGCGTCATCTGATGAAGTTTCTAGAGAAAAGCTATCAGAGTAAGTAATACCAGAAGAGGTTTCGCTCATCCCAAAGGCTGGATGAATCGCATTCGTTGGTAAACCATAACGGCGAAGCAGCTTTAAAAAACTCCTGGCTATCTTAGTGACAATGGGTTCCCCAGCGTTAACTATAAAACGCATCGACGATAAATCCCAAGGTTTTTGATGAATATCGATCGTGCGATACCGTTCGCGCAGCATTCCGTAGGAAAGGTCGCCCAGGGCATCGCAGATTAGTGAAAAGGCAAAATTAGGCGCCCAACTAATCGTAGCTTGGTGTTTATCAATCAAATCTAGCCACAACAACGGATTTTGGACAATCAAGTTAGTGGGTACATGAATTTGCTGACAACCTAAGTCAACAGCCATAATGCTCAAGGAAACTAGGGCACCCACATGATCCAGAGGCATCCAGTTTAAAATGCTTTCCTGATTGGAAAAATTGCCCATCAAAACTAAGCCACCTGTCATACTCAATAAATTGCGATGATTTAGCATCACACACTTTGGTATACCAGTGCTGCCAGAAGTCAAAAACAAAATCGCTAAATCTTCTGGCTGACTTTGATGCAAATTGAAATCCGCTTCGCACTCACGCAACTTCTCAATAGTTGCAACTTGAAAGTTTTCTAAATTCAGAAACTTTGATAAGTCATCAATATTGGACGCTAAAGAAGCGTTGGTTAGTACAAGGGGTTTGCCCAGCATCTGCCAAGTGTTTTGAAGTTTGCTGGCGATGGTATTAGCTAGTTCGTATGTCGGGGCAATGGATATTGGCACTGGAACAAAGCCCCCTAGCACACAACCCCAAAAAGCACAGAGAAAATCTTGGTTGTCTTCTAGCTGAAAAATTACTTTATCTTGGGGCTTTAGTCCTAGCTTTCTGAATCCAGCTAAAATCCGTTGAGCATCTTGCCACAATTCTCCATAAGATTGAACTTTCTCGCTACCATCAGACTGAATGTAAATGATACCTTGAGTTGAATGTTGGGCAGTTCGTTGTAGTAGTTCTTTTAAAGTTTTAGGAGCGTCTTCTGGGTATTGCAGTGGTTCCCCATGACTAATAGCTAGCTTTTTTGACGAGGACAGCTTCTTGTTTTCTATCTTCTGACTAAGTATAGTTGCTTGTACCTTTTGCTGGCTATCTTCAGAAGCGATCGCTTGAGTGTTACCTAGCAAATCTTGTAAGTGGACAGAAGGAATACTTCTAATAAAAGGTTCAACAACCACCGCAACACGTTCAATTTCTGACACTGATTTTAGTTGCTCTTCTATCCGCTCCATTAAGTCAGAGTCAATAATTTCTAAACTCGCTAGAGCAGCTTCATCTACCTGCCCTGTATTCGTTAGAGGTATGGTGGAGACTGGTACCAGTGCTGTGGGGATAAATTTGCTAGGCAGAATTGTTTTCAGGTGAGACAAAAATTGTTCTGGTACAAATAAGCTTGATGGAACTATATAGGCAACTAATTCCTGTTTTAGCTTTTCTATTTCTCTCTTTATAACTACACAATCATCTACAGCTAAACTCGCTCGAATAGCAACTTCTATTTCTCGGTCGGTAAAACTTTTGTTACTTAAATTTTCTAAAATTTGACTATGATTATCTAACTGCATTAGCTTCTATTTCCAATTTCAATCTTACTATGAATTAAAATGATTACTAACTTGGAAGCAAAATCATAATTTATTTGTAAGTAGGTGGACAGGAAAAAAGTAAACTATGTAACGCTACATTAAGAACTAGCCGACTCGAACTTGAAACGTTCTATAGTCCGATCTTCAACTTGATTTCTGGCTTTTACACGGTCCATCACGGCATAAGCAAGGTCTAACTGGTTTTCAAACATTTATCCTACCAGTTTATGGGTTTTGAGTTGATGCCATTCCAACTCAATCGGATTCATTTGAGAGCAATAGGCCGACAAAAAGAACCATGAGTTATTTAGTAAACTAGATAATGGCTTTCCTGTCAAGGTCTTAGGTCTACTAAAACTGATTTTCCAAGAGAAGCAGAAATTAGTCCAGTGCGGCAGGTGGACAGCCAAAGGCTACAGCATCTTGGGTTAAACGCTCAGCTTGCCTTCTAGATTGGATTTGTTCTCCGAACTAGACACCCTTCCATAAATGCAAGCGACTGTCGTATACGCAACGCTCGCTTCAACGTCAATCAAGATGTTTCCTGTTGGAAGCTGGCGACCTTTAATAATCCCCTGTTTCCACCAGTTCCATGCAGTTCGGTAACTAAAGCCTTCAGATGAGAGCGCAGTCAGATAGTTTCATGCGGTAATTTTATCGACCAGCAAATTTTACTACTTCTGCTTACCGCTGCTTATAAACTTAATGAAGTTTTACAATAATGGTGAACAAATCCCTCACCCTAGTAAAACTCTCATTAACATGAGCGAATTCATCCATGAACCCAATTTTGACCTGGATTTCTAATAAAACTTCCGGTAAATCAACCGGGGGCAGCAAAGCTTCAACCTGCTCTTTGAGTTGGAGGTAGCTCTCCGGTTCTGCCAATTTATCCAGATTGCTGATAGCTAGCGTCGGGCGACCTTTAGCTACTTCAATTCTGACAGCAGCATTGTTGGGGAGGTTGTTGGCAGTGCGCTGATAGGCCCTATCCAATTGTTGTTTGAGAATTTGCAGTTCCGGAATGGGAGTGGGTTGCAGGTTTAAAGCCCGACAAACATGAGATCGGGCTGACTCCAAAGCCTGCCCTTGTAACAATTTAGCCTAGTGATTGTTCCACCGTTCGCTGGGACTGAGAAATAAGTCGCGGCGACGCAATCCTTCCACTAATCGCTCTATGATACAGAAGGTATAGGCGCGACGGTCGATTTGACCGTTGGAACTGACTACCCAGCGCACCCAACTTTTACCGATTGCAGAAAGTGGTGCTGCCTCCATGTGCGGCTTGGTTTGTCCTTCAATGGATTGGAGAAAACGCCAAGCGGTTAAGATAGGCTGACCTGCCATATTGGCTTGAAAATCTATTGTTCGCAGTTCCGATTTTTTCTAGGACTCGCTTTGAACTTATATTATTGCGATCGCATCCAGCAGTTACGCTTTACACATTAGGTTGAGATAACGCCTAATCTACCACAGCTTTCGTAGCTTCAAACAGGTATCACTGTTGTCAATATGATGGAGTTATGTAATAGCTAATTTCCAGCGAAACGCTAGGTAAACCTGTACTATCTGAGATAAATTTAACCATATAGCCTTAATGTATTACCCATTTCAATACCTCCGGGTTTTTGTTATAGCGGTAGGTTACACCCGCCTTAGTAGTAACACACTTTTGTTGACGAGCCTTGGTTCTAATCGTAGTAAGAGAATAGTTTGTTAATGTCTGAAGCTCTTTATGAGAAAGGCCTATAATTGTGGCACTTGGTGCTGATTCTAGCTTTGTTTTAAGTTCATCTTTCGGGTAAACATCTATCGTAATTTGATCCTTTTGTGATGGGTTAACAATAATTCCTTTTTGCAATCGATAATCTTGTATAGAAACAAGTTGCCAATTAGATTCTTCTGAAAGCTCTAAAACCCATTGATGATAATTAAATAAGCTTTCTCTATGGCCAACGCTGATAAAAGTTGTTTTCGTTGATTGTAATTGTTGGTATAAATTACCTTCGTTATTTAAATCTAAAGCACTCGTTGCTTCATCTAAGATAGTGAAACTAGGATGTGTAATTAATAGCCGGCCAAAAGCGAGGCGTTGTTGTTCTCCTAAAGACAAGATATTTTCCCAAGGAACTTCTGTATCAAAGCCATCTACGCGGGTAAGTAAGTGTTGCAGGTTAACTTGTTGCAAAATGTGTTCAAGTTCGCGATCGCTAATTTCCCTGTCTGTGTGAGGATAGAGCAACTGTTCGCGCAAAGTCCCTAAAATGATATAAGGCCGTTGGGGTAAGAATAATACTTCTTTTAGGGGAGGACGCACTAGACGGCCAGTCCCCGCATTCCACAAACCAGCGATCGCTCTTAATAAGGAACTTTTACCCCTACCACTAGGGCCAACAATCAATAACCCTTCACCTGGCTGGACAGCAACTGACAAATTTTCAACAATCACCTGTTCGTAATTTGGCGTTTGTAAAGTGACATTCTCAAAAGCTAACCGTTTTTCTTCTAGAATTTTAATAGTACTGACATTCTCTGGTTGTTTACTAGCAGCCTGTAGCACATCTGAAAACTCTGCTAAACGCTGTACATAGCCAGAAAATCGCCCTGAATTCCCAAACTCGGCTATTAGTTCTCCTAGAGCATTAGAAAACATAAAGCAAGCAAAACTAGCTTGGTTAATTTGTCCATAATCAATTTGATCCTGAAGAAATAAAGGTGTAAGAATGAACATCGAGAATACGCTAATGGCAGACTGATATGCTCTGCCAAAAGCGTCTTGTCCCCTCTCTAAATTTAGCCTGCGTTCAGCAGTTTTTAAAACATTATTAAATCGGCGCTTAATTATATTTAATTCTTCATCTTCTCCCTGAAAAAAAGCGATTGATTCAGCGTGATTACGAACATGAGTTAAGCAATAGGCAAAATCTGCTTTAAATGCAAGTTCTTCTTGGTTAACTTTATTTATTCCTTGGTTCAAGTAAACAGCTATTAAATTACCTACAATTGTATAAATAACTAAATAAATTACGATTTGTGAAGAAACTGTCCAGAGAATTATTAAAGAACTTCCCATTTCTAAAGATTTTTCTAGTAAAGAAGATGATAATCTCAAGCCAATGCTTGTAATAGGTTCTATTTCTTGGGATAAGCGTTGGTCTGGATTATCTATATCAGATTTAAAATTGATTTTATAATAAGCTTGATTGCTTAAATATTTTTCTACAACATGAAGATTTAGCCATTTGTACCAGTCAAGAATTATTTTTTTTCTGACATATCTCAAAAGAGTCACTAACAAGACCATGCCTACAATAATGAGACTGGACACCCATAAAGTACTATTATATTTATCAAGGTCTCTTTGTTCAATAACGATATCAATTACATAGCGATTCCAGTAACTATTTGCAGCATTTGCACCGACAGTTATGAGTATTAATAATACTAAGAGAATGAGCATTCCCCATGAGCGAATCACATCAGAAAATGCTCTTCCTTCTGCTTTTGTTGGATACCAATAAGGTTGAGCAACTACTTTCACATCCTGCCAAAATTGAATCAAAGCTGAAAAAGGATTTGTTGTGTTTTGCTCAGGCACAGATGGAGTTTGCATATTCTAAAAATGTAGCCGTTACTAATTACACTAGGAATTTTTAAATAGCCTTTGAGAATCAACTTAGACTCAGAGACCATTTTTCTTTTTAGAGAATGTCTGAAAACTTTTATGGTGTTGTATTCGAGATTTGTAGATCCCCCTAAATTCACCTTTTTAAGGAGGACTTTAAGCGAACTACCCCGCCCACAAGGGGACGGGGCTTCCCAACTCAACAGCAACAGCCGACACAGATGACTTGCGTCCCCGATGCAGGTCTTACATTGCCTCCTTGGGCAGTAGCGCTGGTTCCCAACGCTAATATTCGTAAGCCCTCATCTCGAATATTGATCGCGGCGTTCACATCTCTGTCGTGATGTGTTTTGCAGCTAGGACAAGTCCAACTGCGAACATCTAGCGACAGACTATCAATTTGATTAAGGCAAACATGACAAATCTTACTTGAGGGGAAAAACCGATTGATTTCTAAATAGGTCTTTCCATCAAATTCAGCCTTGTATTTCAATTGTCTGGTGAATTCCGACCAACCACAATCACTAATCGCTTTTGCTAGGTTGTGGTTTTTCACCATGTTCTTGACTGCCAGATTTTCAACAACGATGACTTGGTTTTCGTTCACCAGTTTGCGAGGTAGTTTGTGCTGGAAGTCTTTACGGGTGTTAGCAATGCGTTCAAGCACCGTAGCTACAAGTCGTCTTGTTTGGGCTCGACGCTTTGAACCTTTTTGTTTACGGGATAGCTTTTGTTGTTTCCATTTTAAGTTACGTTGATGTTTCTTAAGAGGCTTTGGATTGTCAAATTTAGAACCATCGGATGTAATCGCAAAATGGGTTAAGCCAACATAAATATCTACAGCTTTAGCTTGACTACGGATCTCAGGCTCCGGTAATCCATCATCAAACAACAAAGACGTATAATACTTCCCACCCTTACTCATGCTGACGGTGACGGTTTTCAATTTACCGTCAAAGATGCGGTGAATCCTTGCCTTCACCTCACCAATTTTAGGCAGCTTAATCGCTCCGTCTAACAACTTAACGTGCTGGGGGTACTGAATCGACTGCTTACCATGCTTGCTTTTGAAATTGGGGTATTTAGCCCGTCCCTCAAAAAAATTGATGAACGCCTGTGACAGATTTAACGACACCGACTGAAGCACTTGAGAGTAGCACTCAGCTAAGCAGGGAAACTCTTTTTTGAGTTGGGGTAGACGGTCGTTGTATCCCTGTCTTGATAACCCCTTGCCTGTTACCTTGTAGGTTTCGTTGTTCAGGTTCAGAGCATAATTCCACGACCATCTAGCGCAGCCAGAAGCCTTTGATAAAGCTACTTGTTGCGGCTGAAATGGATAGATTCTGACTTTAACAACGTTCTTCATTGTACCTGACTGGGGTGGCGGCACAATGGTACTTTAGCACAAAAAATATTCGTGGTCAATTGCATAGATAATAGTCAATCGGCGCCGCCTCGAACCGCTCCGATTGACTCGCCTCTCATCCCCATCCACAAGGGGATGGGGATGAGAGGCGAATTTTTAAATTTCCTCCCTTTTTAAGGGGGGCCAGCTACGCTGTAAGCGTTAAGGTAGGGTAGCAACTGGCGTGGCTTAGGGGAGGCAAATCGAATGCACTATAGCAATCCTAAATCATTTGTGAATTTCTTACTCCCTCCCCAAGGCATCGGGGAGGGCTGGGGTGGGGTAAAAAATTTACGACTCATTTAAGATTGCTATAGTACAGCACGGCGTAAATAAAGCAACTATTTCAAATCGTTCAAAAGCTTGTCTTCTAAGCTTTTTGACTTTTGAACGCCACTTGCTACCCTGCGGGAACGCTAAGAGCGAACAAGTCAAAAGGAGCCGCTCAAGGCACTGGCTCCTTTTGACTTCCGCCTTGCGGTACTAGGTTAATGGTTCGTCATCAATTTCGACTGTTCTCGGAAAAGGGCCTTGGTCAGGGTCAGTAACTACTACTGGGCTAATATGATGTTTCAGTTTGAGTTTTAACTCATCTGAAATGGGCAATTCTTGAATTTCTTTGAGAAGAAACCTGACAAGTTCAGTTTTGCTACGTTCTGTATAGATGAGCTTGAGAACGTTTTCAATTCCAAATCCCGCTATATATTCCCCTAGAACACCTACCAGCCCAAGCAAGCCTAAACCTCCTAGGAGACCTAAAGGTCCGCCCAGCGATGAAAGCATAGCGACAACGGCAGCGACACTACCCCCTGATGAAGCCGTTGCAATCACGAAAAGTATGCCAGGAAGGCCTAAACCCGAAATTTTTTTGACAAGTTCATCCATTGTACTTACCTACAATCCTTATAAAGTGAAAACATGACTAAGAGAGTCATTAGCGAACTACCGACACTCCCGCAAGCGGTGAGTGTAGGCTTCTGGCTTCATTGACAGATGCCCCTTTCCCTTTCGAGTAGGTGGTCTTACTCCGCCTCGGCTCAGCAAGAACGTTCGCTCCGCCCCCCTAGATAATATCCGAATTCCTTCATTCCTTATATTAAGTGCTGCATTATCATTACGGTCATGATGAGTACCACACGATGGACAATCCGATTCACGAATATCGAGTGTTAAGTCATCAAGGACGTGACCACAGCATGAACACGTTTTGGAACTGGGAAAGAATCTTCCTATTTCTATAAGTTGACTATGTTCACGCTTCAACTTGTAGTCTAGAAAGTTAACAAACATTCCCCATCCCACGTCGGATATCGAGTTTGATAGCTTGCGGTTCCGTACCATTCCCTTGATGTGAAGATTCTCCACAACAATGATTTGGCTTTTATCTACCAGTTTCCTGCTTAATTTGTGCAAGAAGTCCTGACGGGAATTTGATACTCGTTCATGAACCTTGGCTACGACTTTTCTGTATTTATTTCTTGAATTACTTTCTTTTACCTTACGAGCAAATTTTTTCTGTTTCATAGCTAGGTTCTTCTCGTGACATTTCAGGTACTTTGGATTTGAGTGTTTGCTAACTTCTTCCCCATCATGAACAATGGCGAAATCTTTTAATCCCAAATCAATACCTAATCTTTTACCACCAGTTGATTGATTTGCACCATCCTCTATTTCACACAAGATGGAAGCGAAGTACTTATCTGTGGGTGTTTTACTGATGGTGACAGTCTTAGCCTTGCCTTCAATTGGACGATGAAAGACTGCCTTAACAACACCAATCTTGGGAACTTCCAAACAATCAGCCACAACTTTAACGTTCTGAGGGTATTGAATTGATTGTTTATGGTGCTTTGACTTGAACTTAGGAAACTTAGCTCTACCTCAGCTAAAAATTGAGTATACCTTGTTCAAGTTGATTGCTACGCACTGCAAAACAGCCGAATAACAATCTTCTTTTAACCAAGGATACTCTACTTTTAGCTGAGGTAGATCAGCCTTGTATACACTCAGTTTTAGTGTTTTACCTGTTTCTGAATAGTGTTGAATGCCAGCGTTAAGGGCATAATTCTAATACCATCTTGCACAACCAAACGACTTGGCTAGAGATATTTCTTGCCCAGTTGTTGGGTATAGTCTAACCTTAACTGCTTTCAAAACTTTTAATCACCTCCTTACTGTACCTATGATCACCTTAATATGTATCCATTGTGTAACCAAAATGAAAAATAAACAATTAAGATTAAGAATGTCAGAACGTAGATTTAATAAATTGCAATCATACGCGGTTTACCCTGACAAAACTATGACCCAGGTGGTAGAAGAGCTTATTGACTCCTTACCTAACACGGAGATAGACAAAAAGATTGCTATCCCCACTCCCTCGTCATCTGACAGTTGACATTGGTCGGGGGACGCAACCTTTTTGTCTGGTCATTCATACCACACTGCCCTGTCGGGTCAGGTGTGGGGCTTCTGAGGGATTAAGCTAATTTCTTTTGTAAAAAAGTTAAAAATATTACATTTTGCACCAGTTAGTTGGTGCAAAATGTAAGAAATGTGATTTAGCCCAACAAAAGACTACACAGTTCATCGATTTGTTGACTTTTGTTAGATATTAGTCGATGGGCTATAGCTTGTAGGTGACGAGTATTTGGGACTTTGGTATTATCTATTTCTTCTAGTTCACTATCTAACAATGTTTGAAATCGATAATAAAAACTTTTAGCTTCTTGATCGCTAGGCTCAAACAACTGTTCTAATTCTCCAGCTATCGCTTTACTATTACCGTCAAACATAATATTTAAAAGCGGTCTTCCCCATTGCACAAGTCCCCAATTTTTGACTTCTTTATAAGGGTAGGCACTCGTCGGGCAACCTGTACCTAAAGAAACTACTAAAATATCTTCTGTATTGAGGACTTTTTGTGCTTTTCGTTTACTACTAATTTGTGCTTCTAAAATAGCTAAATGAGCTGGATTATTAGCAAATACTCCACCATCGATTAAAGTATAGACGATGTCGCTATTGTGGGGGTTTACAACCCGATGAGGAGCAAAATAAGTGGGAGTGGCACTAGTGGCCAATGCTGCATTTAGGAGCGAATAACCCCCACATAACTTACCAAAATTCTTAGATTCTATTTGCTCCTTTTCTAGTTTGTTTGTAAAAAATATCGGAATTCGCTTCTCGATATCGTAACTCGTTACAAAAACTTCTTTGAGATTATTTTCTAGAAGAGCGGTACCAAAATATTGCCTTAAAATTTCTTCTTTGCTTTCGGAAGGATATTTTGGCTGGAGAAATATATCATCTAACGGGCCAAGTAATCTTTGAAACAACGGCTCATAAAATACTTCTACCCCATACTCAAGAAATAGTTGTAGGAGATCCTCAGCACTGTATTCAGCTACTGGCAAGGTATCAGAGGCATCAGACCTTAATCGTGGTTTAGTTAGTCCAAGTGCTAAAATTCCGCCACTGGAAGTGCCAGTAATTAAATCAAACAAAGTGAATATAGGCTTTTGTGTCCGCCTTTCAATTTCTGCTAGAAGTAAGGCAGGAATAATGCCCCGAATACCGCCTCCATCAATGGAAAGTATTTTATATTTGGGACGAGCTTTTGTATTCATAGTTTCTGGCGATTCCTCCTGAATTAATATTTGTGCTTGTTGGATATTGACAGGCTCTTGACTTTGGTCTGTTTTAGTTTCCTCCTCTTGTGGTTCGAGAGCGATCGCAGTTGGAATAATCTCTGATTCTTCGCTGTTTGTTTCTGTCTGTTGGATTTCTTTTGGTTGAGCTTCGTCGTCGCTTACTAACGATACCGTTGCTGCTAATAAATTTGTCGTTAGTGGTGAGATATTTTCTTCAGGACTAACTGCTGTCTCTGTTGGTATCTCTTCTTGAATATCTTCTTGATTGGATGATTCTGCTGCCAATGGAACTGGATCTGATAATTGTGTTGCAAATGGAATTTCTGCTAAAGTCCAAATAGGATTACCGCGAAAATTTCCTTGATAGGATTTTCCAGTTTTGTTTTTGACAGTTGTACCTTCCCCTTCGTCTAATTTCCAGTAAGCCACTAATCCTGATTCATCTCCGACTATTAGCCCACAACGATGAGTCTGGATTTGTGCTTGAGTACAGGGACAATTCCAAACACTAATATTTGCTAATTGTCCTTTGAAATAAACGTGTTTGTGTAAGGTTGCTCCCAGAGTTATAGAACTTGTGGCTTTGTTTAAAGCTGAACCTCTCAGAGCATCGTTGTATTCACGATCGTTAAGATATACGGTTAGCTGACCACTATTAAAAACAATAGCAAAAAAGTGCCATTGTCCTATAGTTAATTCTCCTTGCCCCAATGTTTTGATACCCTTGCTAACACATTCATCAATGTAAACATCTAGGCTTCCTGTTTCACTGATGCCGAATTCAAAATTATCGCTGTATTTCTCTGAAGAACGGGCAAAAAATACATTGCGCGTCCCGTAACTAGTGGCTTTATTTGTTAATTCCTGCGGATTTACCCATCCTGAAACGGTAAAAGCTGAACTCCCTTGAGCGAAAACGCCACCAATATCGTTTCTGCCAAAATCTATATAATCCTTTACCCCATCAAATGTTAAAACTGTTTGGGTATTTACTAGGTTGCTCACAATGATTTAATCTCCAATTTCAAAGTTGTAAGGGATGTAGACGCGACATCGGCTACTTTGTTCTACAGGACACTACTGCCAACGTATTTTTCAACTGAGTAGCTATAGAATAGATAGAGGACAATAAAAATACGACAAGGCTAAATCCTCTAATTTTTATTAGTCAGTAATACTTCTGCGATTGCCTGCGAAATGGGATAGTGTGGTGAATATATCTCCATCCAAAAAAATTCTCCGACTGGGTTAACTTCGAGGAATACATGGCGACCATCGGGCGTGACAATAATATCAATTGCTCCATAGTTTAATCCAAAATAAGCCATTAATTTGAGCAGTTTTTTCTTAATATCTTCTGGCAAGTCGTAAGGTTGCCAATTTTCAACTAAGGCTTTTCCCTCTTTGCGCCAGTCGTAAGTAGACCCTGACAAGCTTTGGGAATCTACTGCGGCAGTAAATACGCGGTGTCCAACAATAGTAGTCCGCAACTCCAGCGCCTTGGGTACATTTTCTTGAAAGGTCATCGGACAAAAACGCAGTCCTTCCATATTCTCCAAATCATCATTTGTAACTGGAGTCGTAAATACAACGTTTTCTCCCCCCTGCGGATCGTAAATAGCAAAAGAAGAAAGCATCTTGGTAACTATACCTTGGCTACACTCTTGAGCAAATTGCTTAACTGTTTCTGGATTGTTTGAAGTTAGAGTACGCGGAGTTACAAGACCAATTTCTCGTGCAACTTGCAATTGTAGTTGCTTATTATTAGCCCGATCCACATTAGACATTTTATCAAAGTGGAATCCCTGAAGGCTGGCAATCATACCCCTGACTGTGGCGCGACATTCGTTAATTGACGCATCTCTGTATTGCTTGTCCATTGAGTCGGGGATTTTTTGTCCGTAGCGCATCCGCCGATACCAAACTGAGGAGACTTCACTCAAATCTAGCTTATGTTCGCCATCAGTAATAATTACTCGTTCAGTACTACCGGAGTAAATATCTAGCTTGACTTCGGTGGGATATCTGTCTGTGTCAAACCGAAATACTTTTTCTCCTCTAGCCTCAATTTCCTTGCTGACTAGAAGAATGCTTTCGTTGTCTTTACTAAACGTGACTATTAATACGGTCATAAAAAGTATGAAGTGTGAAGTATGTAGACACCTTTTGGGTAGCTTGCCGCAGGCTAATATAAAATATTAAATTTTTGATTATTCATTCTTTCTTTGCAGTAGGGCGTCTGCGATCGCACTTGCAATGGGTAAGTCTAAATCTTTTTCCAGCATTCCCCACTCCCCCACAGGGTTGATTTCCAAAAAGACGTATTCGCCTGATGGTGTGACGATGAAATCTAACGCTCCAAACAACAGCCCAAATTTCCGCATAAAGGCTTTGAGACGGCTAACTACTTCATCAGGAAGCTGGTGATGTTGCCATGCGCCAACGTCAACACCTGGTTTACGCCAATCAACTTTGGCTGCTGCATACACATCTGCATTTAGCGCCCCCACAAATACATTATCATTCACATACACTACCCGTAATTCCTGTTGCTTTGGAATTTGCTCTTGAAAAACCATTGGGCAATAGCGCAGCGACTCGGCATCTTGTAAGTCTTCTTCCTGGACGATGCTGGTGTACAGAAAAAACGAAGAGTTAGCTTCCATACTGCGGGAAAGAGCAGTTAAGAGCTTACTGACCATTTTGCCGTTGACTTGCCCGAAAAACTCTCGTGCTGCTTCCGCTTTGTTGGTAACAAGAGTCTGGGGAATAACAAAACCTACTTCAGACGCAATCCGCAATTGACGCAGCTTGTTACTTGCATAATCTATCCGCTCTAAATTATCTACCCACGTAGCTTCTTTGAGGCTGTCCCAAAAACCATCTAAAGTTGCTTGTGATTCTCTCAAGCAAGCTTCTCGGAACTTTGGCGGTAATTCTTGACTCAGTTCTGGTTCCCAAATACGGCGCATCCATACAGCTTGCACCTGCTCTGTGCTGATAGAGTGGTTGTTATATTCTATAGTGTGGTGGCTTTTAGACTTATCAAAATGTGCTGTTAATTGCACTTCTAGAGGAAATTTATCAGTATCTAGACGAAATGGTTGCACCCCTTTTTTTGATAAGGCTTCTGCCACTTTATCTATTGTGAAGAAATCACCACTGTGGGTGATTAATAAAGCAACATCACGAGACAGGTTCATAAAAAATATTTTTTTTGATTGTTTTAGGATGTAGCTATTAAATAACAGCAAAAAAATGCTTTATATAAACAAAAAAAATCAATAATTTTGGGATCTATAAAAAGCAATTACCTCCATGTTATGGATAAGATAATATAAAAGCGATATGGTTTAAGAGAGTAGTTTTCAGTTATTTCATAACTGCTACTCCCTTAAATCCTGATGAAGCCAATTACAAGGTATCTTCCCGATCAGAAAGGTAATTTCAGATGCAGAAGACTAGATACCATCTTCCCAATCTGAAGGAAACTTGTAAGTCTGAGAAGACTGTGGTTGTGCAGGAGGTTGCTTTTCCAAGAAACGGGCAAAGAATGGTACCGCTTTGACATCCACTGTTTTGACTGTGTTTGTTGTAGGCATAGACTTTTCTTTGAAGGAATTGTTTTTACAACTAAATATATATCACTAATTAAATGTATGTTCTAGGTCTGTTAAAATTCTTAACAAAGAATTATTATAAGGTATTTAAGAAAGTTAAGAAAGCTTCTTAAATAAGAAAAACTTATTTACTAATTCATTAATCTTAAGTAATCAATATCAAACTATAGCAATTTTATTTGATTATTGAACAAGGCGAGAATAGAAGGTTGTGCAACCAGGGGTAATACTCGTGTGGTGTCGCAAAAGTCAACCCCTTTTTGGGGGAAAAGTAGCTTCGCTGTGACCAGCCGCCACGGAACCGCTGAAATTTTGAACCCGTACACGTTGTAGAAAAATTTTCCCTCATTCAATGTAGGAGGAGTCTTTTAGCGATTGCTTGTGGCGTTTCACGATGGTGTTCAGTGTATTCTTGTGCAAGTGCAACTCCTTGGCAATAAAACGGTAAGAGCCTCCCTCGCTGACGAGTTGCAAAACTTTTGGAGCCAGTCGCTCGGCTTTGACCCGTTGTCCCGGACGCTTACCCGACTTAACGCCGCGTGCGTCAGCTGCAATTCCAGAACGAATGTGTTCTCCTATCGACTCAGGTTCAAACTCTTCCAGTGCAGCGATTATTGATGCCACAAGTCTCCCCTGTGGAGTACTCAGGTCAAACTGCAATCCTGTCTGTGCGATTAGGGGTACAGCCGAGATACGATACTGTTGGCGAAACATTTCTTAACATTAGAGCGATCGTCAAGAGGCATCTGTTTGGTCATAAATAAGTTATGCGATCTATAAACAGGCTCGAGCTATCTTACCTAAATCCACCCTCATCACACCAATTCCATATCTATTGTGAAGAAATCACCACTGTGGGTGATTAATAAAGCAACATCACGAGACAGGTTCATAAAAATATTTTTCTTGATAATTTTAGGATGTAGCTATTAAATAATAGCAAAAATATGCTTTATATAAACCAAAAAATTCAATAATTTTGGTTTATATAAAAAGCCATTACCTCCGTTATGGATAAGGTAATATGAAAGCTATAGTATTTAGGAGAGTAGTTTTCAGTTATTTGATAACTGCTACTCCCTTAAATCCTGATGAAGCCAATTACAAGGTATCTTCCCGATCAGAATGGTAATTTCAGATCGGGAAGACTAAATTATTGATCTTCCAAATCTGAAGGAAACTTGTAAGTCCAAGGAACCTGTGTTCCCTCATTAGCTTGCTTTTCCAAGAAACGCGCAAAGAATGGTACCGGTTTGACATCCACTGTTTTGACTGTGTTTGTAGGCATAGAGTTTTCCTTTAAGGAAATTGTTTTTACAACTAAAAGTATATCACTAATTAAATGTATGTTCAAGGTCTGTTAAGATACTTAACAAGTAATTATTATAAGGTATTTAAGAAAATTAAGAAAGTTTTTAAATAAGAAAAGATTATTTAATAATCCATCAATCTTAAGTAATGAATATCAAACTATAGCAATTTTATTTGATTATTGAACAAGGCGAAAATAGAAGGTTGTGCAACCAGGAGTAATACTGGTGTGTTGTCACAAAAGTCAACCCCTTTTTGGGGGAAAAGTAGCTTCGCTGTGACCAGCCGCCACGGAACCGCTGAATTTTTGAACCAGTAAACGTTGTAGAAAAATTTTCCCTTTTTCAATGTAGGAGGAGTCTTTTAGCGATTGCTTGTGGCGTTTCACGATGGCGTTCACTGTATTGTCCAAGTGCAACTCCTTGGCAATAAAACGGTAACAGCGTCCCTCGCTGACGAGTTGCAAAACTTTTGGAGCCAGTCGCTCGGCTTTGACCCGTTGTCCCGGACGCTTACCCGACTTAACACCGTGTGCGTGAGCAGCTACAATTCCAGAACGAATGCGTTCTCCCATCGAGTCAGGTTCAAACTCTGCCAGTGCAGCCATTATTGATGATGCCACAAGTCTCCCCTGTGGAGTACTCACGTCAAACTGCAATCCTGTCTGTGCGATTAGGGGTACAGCCGAGATACTATTGGCGAAACATTTTTTAACATTAGAGCGATCGTCAAGAGGCATCTGTTTGGTCATAAATAAGTTATGCGATCTATAAACAGGCTCGAGCTATCTTACCTAAATCCACCCTCATCACACCAATTCCAGAACTCACCGTTCGCGTTGCCCAAGCAGCCTTCCCTAAAGCCCACATTCCGCAGGTCTTTAAATAGAATTGATGGTTATAAATTTTAAAAATTCAAGCCTGAAGTGATTGCCCAGTAATCACTTCAGGCTTTTTTGAGTTACAATGAACGAATTAGGCTCAAAGAGGAAAAAACCATGAATGAGCATCAAGAAGCCATAAAAGTCCTAAATTTAGACCATCTAGGGATAGTAGCAGGCATAATAGACGAGATGGAATTAGTAGAAGAAGTCAATAAAATA
>Ga0247770_1000232_pt1 | contig 53768 bp, 40 predicted proteins | sample UWRJL136409B6_FD_179943 | JGI IMG/M metagenome (GOLD analysis project Ga0247770, IMG submission 179943) | Plant litter microbial communities from Arlington Agricultural Research Station in Wisconsin, United States - UWRJ-L136-409B-6 | ecosystem: Environmental > Terrestrial > Plant litter >...
ATAATGATGAAACTAGTGAAAGGGACCGACAAAGGTAAGTGACCCCAGGCCTGAGAAGAATATCAACTGTCCTGGAAGTACAAGGCAGAGAGATGTCGACGGAGAAAAGGCTATAAAATCGTACGGGAAACCATGTGCAGTTTTCTGGATCTCACCAAGTGAGGTTGTATAGGCAGCGGCGTGGAAAGCAAAGGTTGCTCTCTCCTGGAGTATAACGATGACCCAGGAGAACCCAAACGCCAAGACCTAAAGGCGCGTGCAAGTCATGCCGGTGGTTACTTGAAGAGACTTCGCAAGTCCATAAGGCGTTGCTTTGCCGCATCGGTACGGTTCATGATCCTTTCCTTGTCTCGATCATCCATGGAAAGATTTGCCAGCCTTCGTTTCTTATCCTGCAGTTCGAGCATCCTATCTTCGAAGCTGTTGTGCATGATGAAGCGAACCGTTCGGACTTCGCGAGTCTGTCCGAGACGATGCACACGGTCGACTGCCTGAGCTTCTGCAGCTGGGTTGAACTGCGGCTCCATGACGTAAACTGTATTTGCGGCTGTCAAGTTGAGACCCAGCCCGCCCGCCATGATACTGACAAGAATGACTTGCACATCCGGATTGTCGCGGAACTCGTCCATGGCCAAATTCCGAGCTGCTCGTGTCATTTTACCATCAAGGCGGGTGAAAGTGATGCCGTCCCGGTTGAGTGCTTTTTCAATAAGGTCAAGATGAGAGGTCCAGCCGGAAAACACGACAGACTTGTACGGACGCTCGTGTGGGTTCGCCTCGCTCAAACTCTTTTGGGCCTTGAGCTCCTCGACCAGGGTGCGAGTCTTTGTGTGGGGAATATACTCTTCCTCATCGCGCCCGTTGACATTCTTGGCGGTCGCACCCTTACCCTTTTTCGCCGCCCGAGACTCATGTTCGAGGAGGGCACGGCTACGACTGATCGGCACGAAAGATCGTTTGTCGCATCCACAGCAATCTTCACACCGCTGATTGTTTTGTTGGCGGAGCAAGGAGCTGAAGCAACCAGGGCAGTAAAGGTGGACACAAGGGGCCGGGCTCATGTAACCCAGGACGTCTTCCTGGCGGTCCACCTCCAGATCGACCACTTCGTTGGAGCCCAGCTTGTTCTGACACTTGTAGCAGATGTCCCCATTGGATTCTTGCAACAAGTAGTAGAAGTCGTAAGCCTTACCCTCTCGAAGCACAAACTTTTCCTCCTCGTCGTCGCTGAGGTCGATGGGCGTGTCGACAGTCATGCCTTTCAGCTCGGCGAGATCGGCATCGTTGAGGAGGTCTTTACCGTGTGCGCAGATCAATCGCAGTTGTAGAATGGAGCGCAAAATATGGATCATTGCTTTACCAGCAATGCGGTCTTGGCCTCCTCCTTGGCCCGTCAGAACACGAACCCTTTCTGCGGTATTGAAGTTGAACCAGTCGTAGACTTGACGCTCCTTTTCGCTGAAGTCGAGCCTGATGATTTCGTCGGCTCGCCCTGGAAGGTTGATCTTGTCCTTGAGTCGCCTTATCGTAATGGTGTCGATCAAGACGCGCAACTTGGGCACAATCTCCGGGTCCGCATTCTTGAAAGGCGTGATGATGTATTGAACGAATTTAGACCTCTCGTCAAATGGTTTCAGCCGTAAGAACGCTAGCAGCGATGCAAGGTCTTCCAGCTTATTCTGAACAGGGGTTCCGGTGACCGCCCACCGACGACTCGCCTGCAATCTGCAAACGGATTTGAAAGCCAAAGTGTTTTGCTCCCTGATCATGTGTGCCTCATCAAGCACGATGCGGAACCAGGCAATCTGCTCCAGCGGATAGATGCCCCTTTTCTTTTTGAGACGCGAGTTTAACTCACTGGAGACCGAACCATAGGTAGTGATGACTAGGTCGAACTGGGCGAGTTTGTGCGCGTCCTTTTCGCGATTAGGGCCATGGTATATGTGGTAGGAAATCGATCCCGGTTTGATGTGTTGCTTGAGCTGCTCCTCCCAGTTTGTGACCGTGCTCAGAGGGCAAATGAGAAGTGTCGTCTTCCCATTTAGACTCAACGGTGTCAGATCGAGACTCTGAGGTTTGGGTATATTGAAAGAGTTGATAGGCTTCTTCTCCGGCCCCTTAGGCTGAATCGGCGGAAGCTTCGCCCATTCGGTTGCCTCCTCAAATGAGCTTGTAATCAACGACAATACGCTCAGAGTCTTCCCCAGGCCCATCATGTCAGCCAAGATTCCGCCCAACGCCTCCGGTGGTCGTTCCCGCTGAGATTGGTTGGTAACAACGTTGTAGTATACGTTAGCGCCGTGTCGATCTTTTCTACAGCGCCATGTAGATCGAACGATTGTGTCGTCCGCATCGAGTATTGCATCTCTCTCTCTTGAGGTCATGAAATACAGAGCTTGGCGCTGATGCTTGAGTAGCTCTGTCGTAACATGGGGGCTTGGGTCCATCTCTGGTAGCTCATCGGATCTTGGTAGCGAGTCAAAGACACCCAATACTTCGCTTCGTATCTCCTCAACGTTTCGCACTGCCGTGTGACCAGGTGGGTGGTAAGTGCTTGGATTTGTGACGGGCGGGGGCACATTGCCAGTGGTTGGTGGGATAGCCACTTTCACGCCGGCTTCGACACGTGGAGGGCTGAGAAGCTTCATGTGTTGTCTTGAGAAATGGCGACCAATACTGCTGCAGGCTTTGCGAGGGCCATATAGCATCAGTTCGAACTTTATGGCCCGTGAGACAGATTGACCAGGCTGCAGCTCGCCAGGGTCCTTCCTTCTCGAGGGGATTCGGCAATCCGTCCGAATACGCAAATAACTGTCGAGGAGAGGGGCGATGCAGTTGGCTGTCTTACTGTCGATGGTGCCGAAAATACTGCGCGTGTAATCGTAGACAGATATCTCTCGATTCTCACTGCTCGTGATTCTCTTGAGGACAACCTTGACCTGAGGCCAGAAACTCTCCCCGCCAATTGCGATTGAGCCAGGTTTCGGGGCTGGGATCTTGTGGCAGTTGATCTTAGCACCGTCGACCATCCCAAAGCAGACCTCTTCATCCCCCATCGGGTCTCGAGGCAGCGCTTGCACCTCTGCGGTATCGTTGTCGTTATCGGTCAAATCGACTGTTTCCGCCGGCTTTAGAGCCGGCTTATGGCGTCCGCTGTCAGGCTGCGGCTGTTCCTTGACGTAGTCCCCAAACATGCCGCTGCTTCCGCCAAAGACGGAGCCCGCATGTGGGGGGTCACTCTCCGTCTGAGTTTTTCGGCGTTTTGGCTGTGGCACGGCAGTGCGCTCCTGCACATTATTCAGGCGCTCAACATGCTTGCCGTAGCCATTCGACATATCCAAGCCATTCTGAAAAGTCGGGGTGACTTGTTGGCTATGATGCAATACACCGAGACCTTTGCCATTGCCATTGCCGTTGCCGTTCAGATTGGCTGCGGCAGTCAGGTGGTATGGAAGACCAGCGCCGATGGTTCTGTTGCGTTCGTAGACCATGCCCGCCAGATCGCTGGCATATTCACGCGTCGTATTGGCGAACTGGAATGTAACAGCGTCAGACGTCAAAGGCCCGTTCATGCTCACGTCTGGTGCCGAAAAGGCAGGCTCTGGTGCCGATACCGAGGCCGAGGCCGCAGCATTTCGTGGGTCGAGGAGGATGGCTGGTTGCCATGACATGGGGACCGTGTGAGACAAGGGGCCATTCGTCTGTCCACCACCTAGAACGATGTTAGAAAGCAGGACCCGGCCATGTTCGCAGACTCCAAGACGCAACGCGGTGAAACGGGTAGTCGGCGGGGTTGGGAGGTTAATGGGCGGCGGAAAGCGACGGCGCACTCACCGTTTCCTTGGCTGCCGGCATCCATGCCGGGCAGCAGCTTCCTCCGACGACCTGCTAGTAACTAGCTACCCAAGCGAGGAAAAAAAGTCTCGAAGGCGCCGCTCTCATCACCGGCAAGAAGTGCCTTGTTGAACTGAAGTTGTTGTGAGGCTGAAAGGTGGGTATGTCGCGGGGGAGGGGTGTGTTGAGTCGCAGATCGCCGCGATAGGGTGCAGATACTAAGGAAGGTGTGGCGGGGCAGTTGCGTAGGCAGTGCTCGATCAGGTGCTCAGAAACAAAAAGTAGACGGAGGAGATAATGATAAGCATGCAAAGGGCAGGAAAGGAGCAGCATCAATTCTTTACTCTTTTCCCCCTTCTAGATGCCAATTATTGCTTGGAGTAGAAGGGGGGGGGGAATATGCCGCTGTTTCGAGGCGTGCCGGTAGACGAAGAGCAGGGCCAAGTGCTGATGCCTTCCTCGTCAGCATCACTCTTCGAGAAGCCGAAGCTTTATCGCCTATCGGCTGGAATAAGTTGGCGCGTGACCCGGCACAGACTGACTGGCACGTGCTTTAAACAGTGGGCTGTACCACCTTACCTTTTTGGTCTAAACTTGAGACGGCCAAAGGACCTTTTTCTAGTCTCGTCAAGATGGATGGGTGCAATCGAGCCTGGAAGTCGGGCGCAAAAACCCGCTTTGCGGAACGTCGCGAGCGGCCAGCTGCTCGTTGGCCGTTGGCGTTTCTGGACACCGAGTTAAATGCGAATGTGGCGCGTCAACGGCGGCAAACAGACAAAGTTAACAACTCTATTATGCACTGCGAGCATTGAGGACACGCCCTTGAGGCTTCCAAGCCCCCAAGCCCTGTACAGGGGACGGCAGGACCAATGTCGTCCACCGACGCCTGTGCTAATGCTACCGATGTGCAGAAAAGGTTCGTCGGTTACCAATCCAAATCATCAATCAAAGACGGTCCACGTCTCTCGGAGAAGCCCCACTCTGCAGGAGGGACATTGCCAGCAACCCAACTGCAAGGCACCAGTGCTTTTTATCGCCAACTCGATCGCGATGTGCCTTTTCTACATGAGCGAGGCTAACCCGCGGTCCAGTCAGAGCAACCCGTTATCACGCTCCTTTGGCGGCCCTGTTATCCCTGTGCTTCACATTCCACCTTGTCGGCAACGATTACCTCTGGCTGCACTGCCGGCTTGACGTCAAGTGCTAGTTTTGATATCGACTCAACCCGGTGGACACGACCACGGCTTCTGGTTCTCTGCCGGCGTCGCCTTGGCGCCCTCCATGTGTTGGGAGACCGAGATGGGCTCTGGTCGCGGCGTCGCTCAACCTGGAAGATCCACAGGAAACATTTGCGTGACGGCGGCGAACGTGATCGAGAGGTGTCTCGAAAACTGCGGGAGCTGTTCCGCGAGGAAACCCCAGATCTCGTCATCGCAGATGTCGACCGATGGCGTCGACGTCCCCTTAAGGTTGCCGACTCACCAGATGGTGATTTGGTAGCTTTCGCCATACCGACGTCCTCTCTCCGCTGCCTCTTCCGCCCCCTTTGGACATCCTCGACGCTCGTGTCTGTAAAGGTAGGCTCAGTTTTGGGTGTCATTTGGTATTCTGTGAAGTTCAAACCACTTTGGGCGTGGGTGAGGTTGAAGTCTCGACTTGGCGTGTAAATTGGACGGCACGCAACGATATGGCTGCACAACAAGTAAACTAGCAGCCATGTTGAACTTGCCACAACGCCTGACGATGGTGTAGTATGCAGATGATATCCACCAACTTTCTTTCATGAGTCGGACGAAAGGCGCTTTGATGATGGATTGGGTGGGCTAGAGGCACATGGGCTCGTGCTGATCGAACTTTCGTGGCCGTTGAGGAGCACAAGCTCTGGGGAATACAGGCTACAAGGTCAAGGTAATTCCTGCGGGGTATTATCTGCCCATCGCCGAGAGCGAGTCAGGAAACTTATCAGGCCTTTCAAGGGAGATAGTGATGGTTATTCCGCCTTGGTGACTGGTGCTGTCGCAACTCGACATGGGTGAACTACCACCTAACATCGTTCAATGCCCTCTTAGCTTCCGAATAGTCGGCAAAACGGTGGGAAGAGATCGCCTATTTGCCTTGATAAGCTGAATCTCCCTCCACTGTCGCTGTGAAGAAGCTGCCTATTTCTGATGTGAGCTGTGGCTTGATCAAAAGCAAGCAGAATGCTACAAACGGCTGCAAATACACTAGGTGCTGCTATTCTGTTACACCATATGATACACTAAACTACACTCCGCCGTGAAGAAGTCAAACGTTGTCGCCCTCAGTCCGCCCTCAGACCCAAATTCTATTGCGCGGTGATGATATCTTTGACGATGCCCCCCAGCTGTGCGCCGTCGAAAGATTGCCCTGCCAGGGGTCCGTTCTTATCCAATATCCTCTTCATGATTACACCAAATGGTTTCTCGATACCCTCAGCTAATACCGCCGTTACCACCGGTTCCACGACGGCGCGAAGTTCCTGTTTGCCGAGTTGCTTGAAGCCGCTCGTGTATTCTTCAAGCACACGGATCTGCCCCTCCTCATTATCCACTAGATCCTGTCGACCGGCATTGCGGAACTCGGCGGCGGCGTCCTCTGAGGCGCGTCGGTGCTTTCGCAGCAGTGCTACGAGCTGGGCGTCGGTGGTGATGGGCGAGGCAGTCTTGCTGGCGTTGAGCGTGGCTGCCAGAACGGCGCGCAGAACGGCCAGCCGCGCCGAGTCCTTGGCCTTCATGGCCCCTTTGAGATCACCCTTCAGTTTTGCTAGCAGCGGCGGCGGCGATGCCTCGGTCGAGTAGGCGCGAGGAACGGACCATCGCAGCGGTGTGGACGGCGCCGGTCGAATCTGCCGTGGCAGGTGGCGGAAGAGGCAGGTAGGGAGTCTGGTTGCCATTGTGTGCAGGGCGATGCAGCTGGGAAGCTGGTTGGGCTGATGGTGCTAGTCTTTTTGTTGGAGCGCAACGGATTGCACAGAGACGGGGGATTGACAATTTCACGAGGCAAGGTGTTTGGTGTTGAATTTGCTGGAGTAAACTGGCAAATTCGACGCGCTAAGCTCCCGAATCCAGTGTTAGTCGTGGGGTGTAATTGGCTGAGAGCTGGGGCCGGGTTCCGGGTATGCTGCCAAGCGGCAAAGCACCAAAGGGACCCTTGTGCACAAGACGTCACAGGCAGACCCCCTTCGCCCGACTTACGCAGTTCTTTCAAGCGCTGAAAGCGCTTGCATTTGAGCGAATTCGAGGCAGCCTAGAACCGCATAACTGCATCAGACTGGCTGTCCTGATTGTCTGTCGGGAAAATTTCCGGTGGGGGGGGCCAATTCGGGATGAGTGTTTGTAGTAAGAGAGTGCGAATCACCATTGGGCCAGTCACATGAGCGATAGGTACGTCCACAATCCCCAGGGTCGGCAGCCCGCCGACGTCCCCCGAGCCAGTGCTGGCGAGGCAGGCGGGTCCCAAGACATCCATCCATGCTTCGAGACAGATTGGATCAGGATTTTCCAAGTGCCTGGAGAGGGCAGGTTTGGTACACTAGCAGGCGCCGTCCTGGTGAGGGCGGTTCATCGATGCCAGGACACGACCTGAAAGGTTTGACCTCGTACACCTAAAAGTAAACCCCTATGCTCGCCAAGTGCCGTACCAGGTACGGCGACACTAGCGCAAGACTCAACGCGTCCGTTCTGCGTTGGGCATCAGTGCAATCAGGGTTGCATCACACCGTGTTGCCCAGGGTGCCTCAACGTCGGATTAGGTCGGGGTGGGATTCGTCGTTTGTCTGGCAACCATGGCGACGACGATAACAACGTGTTTGCAGTGGGGTAAGCTCTCCCAGCATGGCGGAACTGGTATGGATGTTACCTCCATCTGTCAGTGCGATTCTCTATTGGTCCAGAGGAGGCTTCCATTCCAGCAGCAGAGGCAGCCAGCCGTTCCTTCCACCCTGGCCCTCTTCTCTGCCCCTTCTGCCTTCTGCGACTGCAGTGCCCAATATTCGAGGCGTGGCTGTCGCGCCTCCCCATCTATCCCAGTGCCTACCCAAAAGCCCCCTGTATTTCCCAACACCTGCTTTCAAATGCAATCGGAGCCCTAATGCCCGAAGCAGTCGCGTCGCCTGTCGCAGCGCGATATAGATGCTAGTCTCTTCGTTATCATCAGTCGTCAAAATGCTGGCTCGGCCAAGCACCCTGTCTCTCTCAACGTCGGACCCGCTTTCTGGAGTCACTGTGCCTCCCGCTCTTGGACGGCGTTTGGCTTCGATGGCTATCCGAGTGTCGGCTGCTTCTACTGGAGCCCGGCTTCCTACCGATACAGACATAGCTTCAGTTGTCAGATTTGTACGTCTCTTTCCAGTTCCATGCAAGACTAGTCCACTCACACTGGGAAGTACGCCTGGTGTTGACGGTCGTATCAGCACTACACACTTTTACAATGGGGGATAGGAACATATTGGTTACCCTGAACGCCGGATTCTCGGCTTCGGCACGTGCCTGCGCTACCAGGAGTTGGACGTCGGCGTTCGTCATGCTGGACATGCAGTCAATGTCGGCAACAAATCCGCAATCCGCCAATCGATCTCGACTCACCCAAGAGCTTGCGTAAATGGGTATAAGGCCAGCGAAGACAGCAGCCGATGGACGTTCCAACTATTCAAATTGCCGATTTCGATGTCCCGAGCGTCTGGTTGAGATCAGGAAGGAAACTCCTTGAGTTATTGGCCAGCGCGCCACCTACTGTTTGACCACCCGCTCAGGGGTAATGTCAACACTCGTTGTTCAACTTCGACAAATCCAGCTTGCCTCATCAAGTTTTCCAGTCGCATCGCCGCTCTCGGATCCTTGTATGCGGAAACGCTTTGCATATAGCTCTGAGACCACACTTGCAACGCATGATCTCCACAATCAATTAGCATCCCCGAACAACAAGGGGCGGCATATGGCAAGCTCATCTGGCGGGACTTACTGGCGGTCAACGTCCCATTGTCCGACTGGGCATTGAAGTATATCTCGACCATTTGACACCACCCCCCGGGACGGATGACCCGAAGTATGTCGCTCATGTAGCTCGGCCATCTATTCGACTGTGGTGGATATCAGCTAATATTCTCCATTTTTGGGATATTACTTCATGTCTGAGGAGAAGCAACTGTCTCAGGACTCCCTAGACAAAAGGGGAAAAGTACAAAATGAGAAGAAATCCTGCCTGACTGAGTACTCACGTTGATGCCGCCTGCCATCATACGACTGTGTACCAAGTCAAAGTAGTTTGACTGAAAGGTTGAACTGAACACTCGTCAATTCCACCACGGTACAGACATTCAGAACTGGGATGTCTCACGGACTGTTCAGGTCGTCAACCTGAAACTCCAAGTTCGCAGGCATATCTTCCGGAACCATGTAGGGGAATATGTCAATCCCAATGACCTAGACCAAGACAGTCAGCTGAGAAGTCCATACAATCCCGATTGCGCAACCGTCGGCTATGGCAAGCGATTCTGCCCCCACGGTACCCTCAGTGACAGTCATTGTCGAGCGCCTCTTTCGACACAGGCTGACAGTATCGACCGCAGACCTTCCTGAGCTAATGCTGCGGCTGTTCGTTGTTTTCAGGCGCGAAACTCCGGTCTATCGAGTGGCTGTTGCGTGTTGTTGGATGTCGAGAACTGGCATATTGGCTGAGGTAACTGGCTATTCAAGAAATATATCTTGCCATCTCGGGGTGCCGCGAAAACGAACGGGCCTAAAGGAATGATCTACTAACCTCGCATTCTGGATACTGCTCTGCCACCTCGGCAGCCCAGCCCCCAGAACCAGAGCCGCACTCAAGAATCCTCCGTGGATGTGGAATAGGAGGGAATATGAGCCGGTTTTCAAACATCATGTTGAATATCCCGTGCATGTACTGGAGGCGCTCGATCTCGTCCTGTTTTGGCACCAAATCGTGATCAGGGAGGGCGCCGTGTCAACCGGACCGAGGAACGCTTACATCGTCAACCGGGGCGAAGTATACGCCGTTTTCCACAGCGTAGCGTTGGAACTCCCTGTTATGGAGCACAAACACCTCGCGGTATGTGTTGTCAACGGGGACCGTCTGGGTATCACTGTACTCGGCTCAGTGACTGTCCTCATTTGCGCTCTTGTTGGTGGTGTGGATCAAATACCCTTCGTCCATGACTGAAGCAGAATCTATTGGGAGAGATGGTTTGCAATGTGGAATGGAAAATACAAGCAGATTACGGAGGGGAAAATAGAAAGGGGGGAGCAGATCCCTGGGTGGAAATGGGTTATGGTTGTTAGGAGGTTAAGGTCGGGCATACGGGGCCAAGCATCATGAAGGCACTCATCTTCTTGGGTAGCCTAAGTGTGGGCGAGCTACTTCACCTACCCTTGCTCTTTACGGCGGGCTTCATGCCAACGTCGGACAAGTCTGTCGCGCGGCACCCAGGCATCGCACACGTTCAAAATGGGAAAAGCGGACCCTCACGCCGGGCTGGGTCACTCTCCCCGACGCTTCGCACGCCACGATTTTGTGTCGATCAAGGCGTCCCGTTGGCGCATTACCCGTCTTGCGGGTAGGCAGGAGAGGTTTGCCCCCTGCCTCTTCACTTGGCGAATTTCCACGGGAGCGGGTGGAAAAGGCGATTACCATGCTGGTCTAGCACATCGTCCTTGAGGACGGCACACTACACAGTTTAGGTCAGGACTACTACGTGGACGGATGGGGGCCTCCACCTCTTGGATTGGCATGCGACCTCGACAGGCATCCGCAGAAATGCGTTTTAATGCTTAGAAAATGGGTCCCTGCTCGTCGGGACAAGACCCTCCCCGACTGAGGTGTACCTTTGGCTGGTTCATGCCTCCTCCCGCCGCTTCCGATTCGCGAGAGGCAGCTATGTTGTTTTGATTGGGAAGGGAAGTGGCACTTCGAGTGGCCAGCTCGACATCTGTCTTTGTCAACCCGCAGCTCGATACTCTTAGCTTCCTGCAGCACCTAGAGCTGCAAGTGCGAGGTAGAGGGCGCGGTTCCGTGCTCCCCCTCCCATCACTGCGCGGCCCAACACGCTCTCCATCCACTGGCTAAGTCAGCTCAAAATGGGACGTGACTGGCGCTGCTCGGCTTATTATTGCCCTGCCCGGTCCTATAATACAGCACGGTCCTATAAAGGGGACACTCGCATACCCGGATGGAACCTACTACCCTGAGCCTCTCTGGTTAGAACTAGGCAATAAGAGGAGAGAAAACCGGGTTGTAGGGTGTGGGTGGAGGTTTTGATAAAAACTTGGCACGAAAGGCGATTCGAGCAGATGGCACGAACCAGACTGCATCCCGCACCCCCGAGAGGGATTTTTGGGCGCACCGACTTGACGGCAAGCGAGGTACCTGGGCGGCAGTTGCGGTACACCACAAACAAAGGAGAAACCGACCGGAATCCCGAGGACATGGACTTGGGATTGTACAGAGGGGAGAAGCCCGCCACGGCCCCGCCAGCATGGTTCCGCCTGAAACAAAATTAGGCGGAATTAGGAAGCCCAGTCGAAGAATGTGTCCGCGGCCACCTCACTAAAGCCCGACAACCCTCCTCCAATCCAGCGCTGGCTAGCCTTCTTGCCCTCATCGTTTGGCTGGTCTGAACTATCTGACGCACAGCGGGCAAGGGGCATTATTCCAATAAGATGGCCGTTTTCAAGACGCTGGTGACGCACTTCCACCCCGACATCCCTTTTGCGATATCCGAACCGCCCATTGGAGACTTTGATGCGATGCCGTTCGCGCCCCCTTGGCTTGCTGGGCCGCAGGCTCCGTACGATCAGAGAACAACCGGCCCGAAACCAGGGTGTGCGGGTTCTCCTCGAGGCGCGTGTTTCTGGGCTGAAAATCCCAGATGAAGACAGATTCCTTGTCACTCCCACCCATCGGTAATTACGGGGTACTCGTCAGTAATGAGTCCGTTTCCGTGTGCCGCCTGCCGCCTGCCGCGTGTCCTAGCGGTTTGCACGAATCTCTTGATGATCCTTTCGAGATCAAATCCAAGGCGCAAGTAGCGCAGTGAACTGACAATCTTCAATTTTCTCGGCACATTTGGTTGGGATTTGTTGCTGGCACTTTTCCTGTTGTCGAGAGGTCTGGCTGCAAGGGGCCTTTACAACGCCATTGTCCTGCACGTCCCACTTGAAACCAAAGGCAACAAAAACCGAGCTAGTCGCACCAACGGCCCGCTGCACTTTCTACTTAGGCCAACCGAGACCCCACGAAGCCTGAGAGCCTGAGTCTTCCTCGGGTGCATGTGCGGAGTTCAACGACAAAGCAATATTCACGGCAGCTTGGATGTAACCGACCCTCGAACGTCTGCTGCAGCCGCTGCAGGCTCCGTTTCACTGAGATGTATCTGCATGCACCTTTCCGCGTCGAATCAAACAGCTTCCAGTTTTAGATACGCACGTCCTGTCCCAACTGAAAGGTGACCTCGTGCAGGCGCCACACCAACCCTGAGGTTGGTATTGCGTCTTTAGCTTACCATACCCGCGGTTGGCAGTGTGAACAAGGAGCGTCTGTCCACATAAAATTCCCCGCTGCGAAGTCTTGGCGGGAACTATTCTGAAGAGGCCCTGCCAGCCTTAGGGATGCATATGGAACCCTCACCTTCTGTCTATCGTGAGAGTGTAAGAAGAGTATACTATATGTCATTAGGAGTCACATTCAGAACAGAGAACTGAGCCGAGTTCTACCGTGCCAGCTTTGGAACAAAAGGGCAGGGGGCAGGGGAGCCATCCCATCAACAAGGGTCTTTTTTTGCGTGCTCGGCGGGACTGTCGTAATCGACAAGGGCTTTACCACCGTCTCGGGACGAGAGGAAAAGGCCCACGGCACGGGCACCTAACTCTCAGAGCCACCCCGTTTTCCTAGTTCAATCCAGCTGCATCACTACCATCTGCATGCAGCTGTTTCCGGCCATATTTCCAAGGTTTTCATGACAAGTAGGAGCAGATGACCAAACCTTCCAGCGCCATCTTCGACACCCTGTTGTACTGCACGACGCAGAACAAGGACTCCGGGGCAAGCAAGCAAAAATATGGATGTCCGTGGACTGATTCGGGAAAAGGCTTCTCATCTATCTCTACTGGCACTCAACTGTGGGGGTGCAAGCTAAATCGTGTGTTTCATTCAGCCCGAACAGACGAGCCTCACACCCATTCCGAGTCCCGAGCCCCAGCTCTCACCCGACAGAGTGGTTTGGTGCCATGTGCGACATCACATCACTCACAGCCATTTTCGGAAAGGGAGCCTTGGCGTCATCTCTTTGCCTGCCGGGCCCAGCGTGGCTTGGGACTTTTGTAGGGGGCCGAGGCTGGAAAATTCCCAGCCCTTATTAGCTCCCCCTTTCGTAGGTCGGCTCAAAGGCTCTGCTCCAAGAAAAAGGGGGAAGGTCTCTCTGCTCTGTGCGAAAGGCGTTGGGGTACCCAATCCTCACACGAGATTCTGCTTCAACAGCAAGGCTATGCTTGCATTGGCATCGGGGACCATTGCTCTTGGCCGAAGCCCTATTTTGGTGGACAGCCCCGAGACGGGACGGCAGCGAGACCTAAAGAAAGAGCCGATGTTGCCCTCGCTTGCTCCCGGTCTCACAGCAGAGCTACTGTAGGTCTCTGCTGACGTATTCTACAGCGCCAACGGTACCCCGGCCTTAGACCAGTGTTTCTTTCTTGCGCACATCCCAAAACGTCAAGGAGCTCGGTTGACCTGGAAAGGAAACCGCACCTGCACCACGGGATGGAGTGGGAAGGAAGAAAATAGTCAAGGCTAGTAAGGATATGCAGCATCTGCTGCTTATTTTGGGCACGTAAAGGCACCAACCAGCTGTCCGTAATTCGTCTTGCTACTTTCCGTTGATCGCTGCCTTTTTTCTCTCTCGTAGAAGTTCTTTTTTAGTGGCAGTCTGTGTTACCTTCCAGATATGATCGCACTAAGGAGCACAGAGTAAGGTTGATGAGCTGTTCGTCCGCACCACCACCACTTTTTCGGTGAGGGGGGGACTTAGCTGGACAATGAATTGTGGGTATGTAGTAACTTATCTCCTGCTATTACATGCAGAGCTTACCTATCTGCTCATCCGAGAACTCGGACCCCCGAGACCTAGAGATTGTACCGACGCATGGCACCATATCAGAGTCACAGGAGCATCATTTCTTTTGCTACCCTGATCCTTGGATTGTAGTTGTGCGGGCTATTATTTTTGCTTGTTTGTAGAATAGTACAATGCTGTTTATTGTCCTCCCCCTTCCCAAGACGGAGTTTTTGATCCGCTTGCCGCCCCGAACTACCTTCCGCTAACGTTTCCTACTCCACCAGCCATCTAATTATCATGAAATCTAAGCCGTGCTCGAGATCAACAGCGCCCCCAGCAAGCTAGTGTCGTTCACCACCTTTGCTTTGACTCCCTCTGTTCTCCCACATACACATCTGCTTTCGTCTAGACCTCTTCATCTGTCTATTGCTTATGGTCGCTCCGCTGCTGGTTGGCCAAGACTGCCTGCCCCTGTTCTTTCTCTCGTGTTTACCTCGCCGCGCGAAGGTAACAATATGCCCCGACCCGACCCGACCCAACCCCGATTGTTTTGCTGCGTTTCCTCAGAAGAAATAATAAAAAGAGGCTACCCTTGTAGTACATTCCTTATCACAGAGATAAGAGACGGAAAAAAAAGGCCGTGTATCGATGACTCCGGCTCCTAGACGCTGTAGGTAAACCACGCAGAACAATTCAGAATTCAGGTCTGCTTCAAAGCCGGCCTTCCCCCTTCTGTCTCGCTCGACCCCACGTACAATGCTCTAGAGTCTTCCACAATCCTATCGATCAGCACCACGTAAACACGGGGTTCTTGGTCTTGACGGGTTCCAGACGCTCGACAATGACCTTGCGGCGGTTCCCCTCCATACCTTCAGCGGCGGCAAAACCGAGGTCACCCTCGAGTTCGTCGTCGTCGGCGCTGGGAAACCCATAGTAGCCATCTTGACTGGAGCGTGGGTAGTCTCCACCACCACCGTACAGCTGTGCGGCAATACTATTACTGTTCCGACGACCGGCAGCCGTGGCAAACGAAAACCGTCGCTGGTGCTCGCGTTGACGCTCGGGCGAGTACATGTTGAGTGAACGTGGCGGGCCATGGCTAAAGGATGTGCGAGGCAGAGGCGGGCGAACGTTGTGACCGGCAGCCGTTGTCTGCTGGTAGCCTCCAGCGTTGGGACTCGAGGAGCTAACGACACCGCCGTTGAGGACCATAGGTGACTCGGCATCGGGAGCCGATGCTGAATCTCCAGGAAGGGTCATGGAACTAGACATCTCAAAGCGGCCAGAATGAGGAAGTTTGGCAGGTGGGGTAGCGAGGGTCAAAAGGTCGGAACCGGACGGAGCGCCGCTTCCTGAAGCATTCACAGCACCAATATCCATCTCCTCCTCTTCGATCGTAAACTCAGACTCGGCACGACGGCGTATTTCGGAGCTCGTGGCCCTCATAGGAACGGCAACAGGCACGTCGACCAGATCATCCCACACACAGACCTTTGCGCGGCGCGTCAGTTCGAGTGGCCCGTGGTCAGGCGTCTTTAACGTCTCGACTACGTTCCAGGCTTGGCCCTTCATCACGGCGATCTGACGGGCAAACATGCGCTCCTGGAAGTCGGGATCGATCTGAAAGACGCGGCGCAGAGCGAGTTGCGTCTGGCTCCACCACTGGGTTGAAGTCAGGAGTGGGAGGAAGTGATCGCGGGTCTTTTGCGAAAAGGGCCGGCCAATTAAGTCGACGGGGAGAAAAAGCCAGCCGAAGGGGAAACTAGACCGGTCAGTCAGCAGGCATTTTCCAACAGCAACCGCAGGCTAGGGGAGGATTGTGTTATCACCTTCTCCATGCGTCAGGGTGTTTCCAGGGCCATGACAGAGAGTTGTCGATGGCCCCTATTGAGATCTTGGGGTCTGAAGCGCTCCCCGACGGCGTGGACGCTTCCATAGGCTGCTGTGTCCTATATGGATAGGAAGCGCGTGTTGGCTGCGCCTCTCTTTGCGAAAGATCGACCGGCCTAGGACCCTGCTCATCGCTTTGAGACCCCTCCATGTTAAGTCGGACCGGCTCCGATACTATTGACACATCTTGTGTTTCCCAATCTACCTTGATCATCCAATTGTCCAGGCCTCTATCTGTATTGCGCATGATATAATCCAAAATTACCAGCTTTTCCAGTTCCTCTCTGAATTTTTGCTTTAACGACGGTGTCCACATGAAGTTGTCTGGTCCAGGGGTGAGTGACTGGGGACTGTCTTGCCCATCGTCGCTCTCAGCGTCGTCCGCAGGAGTGCTTGACGGCCGGCAGCTATCCGCCCAACGCTTCTTCTTCTTCCTGTGGGTTTCATTTGTCCTGAAGCCCGAGAGATACTGGTCTGGCCAGGGGTGCTCCCGGAGGAAGAGATTGGCATCCTTGAACCCTTTAAGGAAAACCTGGAAACTGCCCGGTTTCGAAGGCAGAGGCTTCTTATTTCTCGAGAAGTTATAGCGGTCCCAGAAGGGGTAGTGGAATGACTTGGAGGAGAGGTTGACTACATCTGTATAGGGAACCATGTGCGTCCTAAGTTGAGCGTCGAGGACATAGGCAGCGGCTTCACTGACGTATGACAGGTTGGGAATGAGGCTAGGTAGAGTCGGTCAGTAACTGGAACGAACGACGAAAGCCAAGCAAAAGAATTAGGGTCGCTGAACTTACCATGCTCGACCAAAACAGCAGGGAAACAAGTTGCGATGAATCCACTTGTTCCACTTGGGATTTCCAGCCGCGTAAGGCTCTTCGTCCTTCGGCTTGAAAACGCCGACAACCTTGCCCTCAAGATTTCTCGCAAAGTAGCTGCCCGAGCTGCCTTGTGATATCATGCGCGGGTGCATCCCCTGCTCAATGGCTATCCTGACGCTGTTGACAATGGTATCGAATTCGGCCGCGGTCATGTATCCGGGTTCGGGCCGGGCGAGCATCTCAGCGGTGACCGGGCGAACGCCCTCCGGGGCCTGGAAGACCGAGTGGTGTATTTCAAGCCGCTCATCCTCCTCCCCCGTCTTCTTATGGCGCCCTCGTTTGAATTTGCTTGCGATCTCGTCGGCCCACCGCTCCAGGCGGGCATTGATGGCCTTGAGGTCGACGCCGGAATTGCTGCGCATCCGTCGGCGGTGCCTGCCGCGCGCGGGCCCTCCTGTCTGTTTAGGGCTTGTCATTCCGGAGTGTGGCCGCGGCTGTGATACGGGCGCATATCGAGGTGCCGCAGCCGGCTGTAAGGAAGCGTAGCTGTATGCGAGGGCGTCATCGTCCGAGTCGTCGCTGAGTTGTTCAGCTTGCGCAAGGCGCTCGTAGCCCGTCGTGGGGGGCCTGCTACGCGGCATGATGACGGCGCAACCGCTGAGTTCGAGTCCCGGACTGCTTCGTAAAAGAGATAATCGATTTGTTGAGTGAGCGGCGGTTGGGTTTTATGCCATCGTTGCGGAAACGCGTAAAGCTGAAGGCAGAAAAGGGGGCTTCGGTAGCTTGATTCGAACACGACGACAAAAAGAGAAGGCTAAAACGATGCTAATTAATACAGACAATTACTGTGTAGCGCGAGCGAAACAGAGACAGCGTACTAATGGTAAGGGTCGTGTTGTGTCGCGGTCTGGGTCTAGTCGGTGATTCAAAGACCCCAAAAGATGCCAACTCTGAGCCTCCAGGCACGGATTGCTTGTCGTGGTCTCTAATGACGGCACTGGCGTGGAAAGTGGAAAGGAGCCCAGGGGGGTGGGCCTAGACCGGAGAGCGCCCGGCCACTGCCAAGCCTCAGCACAGGTCAGGGGAGGTTCCCTGCAGCCCACGCTGTCTCATCAGGCTCTCAGCTCTTAAAGTTGGTGTGGCTTCTCGATTAAGTCAAACTACGGAGTAACTTCTTCACAAATTCAACGACATCTAACGGTAACCTAGAGAGTTCTCTTCTCGCACCATGCCCGCCTCGTCCGGAATCCGGAGGCCGGAGCCGCCAGCCAACTCACAGCATCCAGTTGTCGTTGTTTGCAGACACTACCCCGGGTCACAGAGTTGCACGGCACCAGAAAAGATGCAGCAAGTGCAGCCAAATGCTCAGGGCATCCAATAGGAATGGCGAAATCCATCTGCAGGCTCCCTGGTCAAGGGTTCAGAAAGATGTGAGGCGGCATGTGCTGGCTGCCTTCCTTTCGCTGGTTTCCAGCCTAGAAGCGGCCATTCTATTGCGAATTGTCGAGGTGCATCTGAGGAAAAGTGCTCTTAGTGGATGGTAGACAGGGGGAGGGAAAGGCTGTCCAGCCGTAAGCCAGACACACAAACGTCCCAAGGCAACCCATCTGCTCAAACTTCACCTCCTCCCTCGCACCTCACCGAACCCACGAGATATGATCAAATAAACTACCACGTCAAGAAAGTCCTTGTCGACCGCGCGTAGTGAGCTGCCTTCAGATGCTGCTAGGCTGCTGAGCTGCAACTATTCACGGCCTCTGTCACTCTCTTTCTCTCAATCATCCTCAGCGTCTCAAAGCCACACCACACCACGCACACCGCAACGTCCACCCACCCAAACAGACAATGCCAAACCGCCAGTATTACTGTTGGAAACTCTGCCTGAAATTTCATTGCGGCTGCACATCTTACACCTCAACCCAGCATGTCTGTAACTCCAACCGCGGCGTCCAGTGGTATGTATCTTGTCGTTTCTCTAGACATCTCAGACCGCTCTTCACCTGATATCACATCACATCCCCCACCACCGTCCCAGAAAGTCATCCCCCCCTCGCGACCAAATTTCCATGCATGGCAAAAGGTAGCTAGCTCACCACCGCAAAGCCACAAATGGATGATCACGCGGACCACCGATAAAGACTGTGACAACCACCGCATCGTCGGTCTCCACGACCCCGTAGAGCCGCAGGCCAAGACAAGCAGGGAAAACCAGCAGGGAGAGGCAGAGCAACCATGCCAGGTTCAGGATGAGGGCGGCTATCTGGTCAGCTCGGGGTCCTGGGAGCAAGGTCCAAGGAGGAGGGCCGCGGCATGACGGAATCGGAACTCTTAATTCTCTAATTCGAAGGTCATGACTCGTGAACTATGATAACTGGTGACTCTCTTCTCCCCTCGATACGGACGATATCAGCAGTGATGTCTTGCGAGATATATCTCAAGTTTTGTGGCTTATGCCAGCGGCGTTGATTCGGATATTTTGGTCTATCAGCAAGGCAGCATAGGACCCGGTGTTACGCAAGGCTTTCGTTTCAAGCGATATGATGGAATGGATGCCAACAAGTTTCTTCCTTTGTAATGATATTAATTCCGACCCATTTGTCTGTATGGTCGTTGGGCATTATAATTACGCTAGCTCATTTATCGTCAACCCAAACTTGTTGGCCCTCGTAGCTCAACCATTCCCCATTACCCCCCTCCCGAAATCCGATGCATGCAACACAATGCCAAAATGCCAATGCCCGAACCATACCATCGAAAACATTGCCTCTGTGTCATGGACACATCCCAACTCCCCATCCGTCAAGGTTACACACCTCAAGGGAACGCTTCAGTAACGGCAGTTGAGACGCGTAATGAACGCACGCTAAAACCAATCCTCTTCCCAGGGTATATTGAACGCATCCAGACGGTATCATCCTCCCGATCGAAGCGGCCGGAAGGGAACAAGGAAAGAAACCAAAGACGCATGCCTGCCATGACACAAAACCCCCATCGGGTTCTAGCTCGACGAAACCCATATAAGTACTCATGCCTCCATCACCTCTGACGTGAGCGATGTCTTCAGGCCCTCCGTGGTGTAGATAGGTATCCGCCATCCCATCCATTGCGGTAGAGCGATTCCTTTCTCCTTGCGGCCCGGCGTTCCCTCTCTAACCTCGCCTTGACCTCCTTTTTGTCCTCGATCAGCTCTTGGCTCATTGCCTTCTGTATTTCGGCCAGAATCCTTTTATAGGTTTCCGTTGCGGTGGGCGTTTGTTGGCTCTCTTGATGCCCACAGCCCCTCGTGTCCCGCTTGGAGAAACATACTTGGCACTTCTCCTCTGCCTTAGAGGCGCCCGGCCCGGTTCGGCATACCCACCAACCCCCGCTCTTCCGCCAGCTTGAATACGGCCAGCCAGGGTTGCTTTCATGCCAAGCTTTCCGAAGTTGCTTCGGCTGCGGCGGAGGGTTGGTTCTCCGTTCAGCATCCGCTCTCATCTGCTCTTCCAGATCATGAATGATATTCAGGAACTTGTTGAACCGCTGTTTCGGTTCCTCGGCCGAAATTTGGACGATTGCTGCTAAGTCTACGGCTTCAAACCAAGCCGGAATGGTTACGGCATCCGTGCTAACCTGGAACTGGCGAGCGCCTTGGTTGGGCTCAGGGTACGGGATATGGCCCCAGCCTGTGAGCCTCGTGACTCTGTGAAACTCGGTCTCTTTGGCCTCTTCTACCCGCTTCACCGCCTTGAGTTCCTCTTCCACTTCGTTCTCGTGATACTCTAGCCTGAACCCCTCCTCGATGAATTTGTAGAGGTTTCTCACTTTCTCCCGCCAAGTAGCATGATTGCTGGCAATCTCTTCGTCCAATCTCTTCTGGGTGTCGAAAAGGACCTTGAGGCAGGGATGCGCGGTGTCGATCGTATGGCCTTTCCCAACTTGCCGCCTGATACCCATTCGCATCTTTATGATTGCTTGCTCAATATCCTGCTTCGTGGCGAACTTGTCGGAAGCATCTTTCTTGAGGGATGAGAGCTGTCTCCGTTCCTCTTCAACATGCGCGTCAAATGGCTTCCAGAGCGCAGAGTGCTTTTTCACGAGAGCCTGCGTGACAGAGATGTTGATTAGAGAGCCGGCCGTGGCCCGTGGATCCTCAGGGAAAACTCTCCTGTATGCAGCGTGCTCCGCTGCGAGGTTGCGAGGCGGCCAGTTGAAGACACCACTGTCTATAGTTGCTTGTAGCTGGATTCGAGCGCTTTCGGCATACGCTGTCAGGAACTCCTCCCTAGAAAGACCCCTGGGGTAGGTAGAGTAGGGGTTGCTTGTATTCTCGGTCTTGACGCAATGGGCATTCGTTTCTGCTGTGATAATTGGAACCAGGACAACCGTCGGAATCGCGCTACCTGGCAGATCGCCTCGAATGCCATCACTGGCAGAAATAGCACTTTGATTTGTGGTGCCGTTGCTAGTATACATTTGACCCAAATTGTCGGGAGTCGTCGTGCTGAGAGAAGGCGGGAGTGGCCTGGCTGCCTTGGGCTGGAGAAACGATGGAGGTGTGAGAACGCAAGCGCTGTCGCGAAGCGACCTTTTGGACTTGACAACCCCCCGACCTGTCGAAGTCGGGTAGGCATTGTTGTAACGTCGACCTGAACCAATTCCTACCGGACTAGTCACTGGAAGAATCTGGGTAGGTTTGTGTATTCCGCGTTCCGGACGAGCGCGATCCAATTGGGCGATTCCTCCTGTGTCCTCAGAGGAGTGCTTGGTCCAGGCCGGGCTCTGGCCGCGAAACTGGGTGACGAACTCAACCGTCGGCGCATCCGCTCGAGCTGGGGCGGCTAGCACCGTCACGCAAGGCAGAGCCATCGTGAAGGCTGTGTGCGAGCGAAAATACCGACGCCTCTCTTCTGTTGCTGTTTCTGTCGGAATAGCCGATGTCGTAACAGCAAACGGGAGCCTTTAGGACTGTCTGGGCAAGGCGAGGAAGAAGGTTCAGGTGTGGGCGAATTGGCAGGCGGCGAAGCGCAGAGGATGAATTGACGAGTTTGTTTCCGCGCGAGAGGTGAGGTAGCAGGGTTCCGAACTCACGTCCGCGGGGCCATTACACTCAATAGGAAGTGCATAGATGGGCGAGTACAATGGAACCGCGGTGGCGGGTACAGAGTGATCGAGAGAGTTGTAAACGCGAGGGCGGCGGGGAGGGAGTTTCCCATCCCCAGCGCCGCCTCAGAATCGTCGTGTCGAACACATTTCTAGTCGGTGACGTTTCAACGAGGGAGAAATGCGGTGACCGAGGACACGAGCAGCAGATCAACCGGCGAGGAAGGTGCGGTTCAAATCTCTAGAGTGTGCCGACCGAACGCTTCCAGGTGGAAAACAACGGCCTTGCGGTGCGGTCACATCCACTTGTCAAAACTTGGGATTAAAACGGGAAGGAGCGTCATGACCAGCTGGTCCAGCTCGTCCAGCTCATCGTCCACAACTCAAATGACACACCCCGAGGACTTCCTCAGCACGGTCTAGCACGGTCTGACAACTGAATGGCCTGCTACGTAGTAGGGGCATATGCAATTTACGAAAGCACGGGACCGACTTCGAAGGCATCGCCCTCGCGGACGGCTTGCTCCAGCTCCGCGATGAGATTCGCCTTTTGCCGCTTCCTCTTCTCAACCTCGTAACTGGCGAATCTTCCCCGTGCGCCAAATTTGAGTTTCGTGATCATTTCCATCGCTTGGCCTTTTGTGATTTCGTCAGCCTTGAGCGGTTCTCTATCCCTGGTCATTATTTTGTTCAAGAATTTGAGCTGCCCTTTTGTAGGCTCTTTTTGCCGCCATGGTGCCCCTCTGAGGATGAAGGTAAACGGGAACAGATCCACTGCACTGCTTGCGTAGTTGTCGCACCCATGTACCGCGTCGGCGAATGTCGCGGCGCTCAGGAGCTTTCGTGGATTCATCCAGGGCACCCGCCTACCAACTCCTTGTGGCAACGCCCGTATTTCCCACGCTTCAAACATGGGCGAGCTGGAGTCTTTTGGCACAACCTGTTCGAGTCGGAGAAATGTTCCATCTGGCCCACAGAGCACATATCGGTCCTCGCCAACCCAGGTCCACGCATTCTGGCTGATGGCGCGGATGTGTTCCTCCCCTGAAGTATCAGCGATCAGATCGAACACGGAGTCGTAGTCGGTGAAGGTAACATTATGGCTACGACCGATGGCACTCGGATCGTCAATCCTCTGCTGGACTTGGTCCGACCTTTCTTTTTCGGCCTCTTTTCTGTCTCGCAGCTTCTCCATGTCGGTGACACTGGCACCACTCACCAACTCGCTAGGGTCGAGCCCGAAAAGCGTCGGGGTTGTGACTATTCCAGTCTTCAGGGTCGATACCATGTCAATGATGTGGCAATTCTCTTTTCCGGGGCACAGCCTCATGCCACGGCCGATCATCTGGATGAGAAGACTGCGAGAGCGCGTTGGCCTTGCGAGCAGAATACAGTCGATATTTGGGATGTCTGTACCTTCGGTAAATACGCCGCAGTTGACCAGCGCAGGGAACTCCCCTTTCTTGAAACCTTCCAGACGCTCGGCTCTCTCTCGCGTCGGCGTATCGCCCGTCACGAACCTCGCATCAACTCCATGGTGGCGAAATCTTTGGGTCAGGGACGTTACGTGGGCAAGATCAACACAGAAGACCAATGTTGACTTCCTCCCGGTGGCCTTGGCAAACCACGACTTGATAGTAACGTCATTTATATCATCATTGTTGACGGCACGGGAGAGGGAGGCGGTGTCGAAATCGCCACTCCCTCCTCGCCCCAGCCTCTTCACACCTGACAGGTCCGCCGTGGACTCGACGGTGGTAAAGACGATATCAGATAGCCATTTGTCACCAATCATATCGATATAGTCTTTGTGGTAGACTATCTCATCAATGGCCGCACCCAGTCTGAGACCATCGGTGCGCGAGAAGGTAGCTGATACGCCGACTAAGTGGGGAGAATCGGATCGTTTCGTCCCCAGGCCCATGTGTTTGAGCACCTTCAGATAGTTGGGGGCCACAATGTGATGTGCCTCGTCAACAAGGATGAGTTTGAACCTGCTGGGGTCAAACTTCAGAAGGCGGTCCTTGGATGTGATGCTTTGCAGGCTGGCAACAGTGATGTCGGCGGTGCCTGAGGCTGTGAGCTTTCCCAGCTCAAGTTCAATCGTCTTGCCCGGATATGCATTGACACAGTGTTTAGCGGCTTGTTCAACGAGCTCCCTTCTGTGGGCTAAAATGAGGGTCTGGGTTGCCGTGTCGGATAAGGGCTTGACGCGGTCAATGAGTTGTGTGAATATCACGGTCTTCCCGCTACCCGTGGCTAGAGAGATGCCGAGTCGCTTGTGGCCATTCTCTAGTGAAGCCAAGACTGACTGTATACATTCTTCCTGGTATTCGCGGAGTTGAAAATTAAGTAGTGGGTCGGGGGCACTTTGCTTTGCGGAACGCGTCGTTGATATTGAAAACGGCCTTCGATGCAAGGGCACAAGGACCGAGTTGAGAGAGGCTGGTAGTATTGTAATTTCCGAGAATCGGCTTATAATGAGCCGATTCATCTTGGCTTTAGATGCCAGCTGGCGAAATTTGTACTTTTTTTTGAGAAATAATCATCAATGGTGGTTGGAAACTGAACTAGCGACCTTTTCTTGACTGAGTGAAGGTTCGGGAACGAGCGGACAAAGATGCGATGTCGTTCAGACGTACCCCTGTCGCGCGTTCTGCTGACAGGGGTGATGCATGTCTCCATGTGGCAGCCCCACTCTTTTTGCATCCATCAAAGTGCCGCCTCGCTACATAGTAACGCTGCCTAATTTTCTACACGCGCCCGGGATACATTCGCTGAATTCGAACTGGAGGGACCAGAAACCCGAAGCGTGACCGGCCACCTGGGCCCCAGTTCGTATTCACCTACCAATCAATCATCCTCTGAGTGAACGCTGCAGTTTCCCCACACTGCGAGGTAAAAGTGGAAAGTCCAGCCTGACATGTTCTCTCAACGGTAGCTCCGCCACCAATCACATCTGTTTTTGGTGCTACCGCCCAACCATGACCATGGACTTAGACAATCCGTCAAGTAGTCCTGGGCCAGATGATGACGTGCCGTCTTCGAGCATCGTGAAGGCCGAGTCGTCCGAAGATGAGTTTCGCATCGACGACATTGACATCAAGCTTCCCGCCAGACGGCACAGCGTCTCCTCCGCCGGAAGCGAGTACAATCCCTCGTCGGCGGACGAACACAGTGCCGCCGGAGATGGCATAGGAGCCCAAGCAGAGCCCGAAAGGGAATTCGATAAGCCTCCGCGGTCGCTGTTGAAGCGCGTGTTGTCATCTCCCCAAGAGGAAGAGGAACGCCCATTCAAGCGCAGCCGGGCAAATTTCAACCATGAATACCTCGACCTTCTGAACGACGACATTCGGGATACCACCGACCAGTTTGTGCCCGGCGATAGCACAGAGCTTTTTCCTTCACAGGTTGGCATTACCTACTGGACCACTGCGGAAAAGGAGGTGTTTTACGAAGCACTGTCGCGGCTCGGCCCTGATAAAGCGGCGGATATTGCCGCTAGAATTAGGACGAAGGGCGAGTTGGAGGTGGCACAATACCTCCATCTTCTCGAGAGGACGGCGAAAGCACGAAAACAGGGCCGTGAGCTGCAACACACCGTTCCGACAGAAATACCTGCTGCCATAGAACTGAGCCAGGCATGCTGCAGCGCCCTCGAGGAAGCAGCGGATGGAATCTCTGTCCGACAGGATGCCTACGAAGAGCTGGAGGAGAAACGGCAATGGGGCACAGACCATTGGCTCATCACGCGGTCCAACAGAAGGGAGATTGAGAAGGCTGCACCCCCGGAACTTAATTCTGTCAAGCTCTTCAGAACGAAAGCGTGGCTGGACTTGTCCGAACGTGTGTTCATGAATGCCGCGTTTTCTGAGTATAACTGGGCGAGCGTTTCAGAGGAGCGCCCCTCAATCAGGGCAACTGCGCTGGAGGACTTTTACTCGCTGACGGCATCGGTGACAAGAAGGATTGTCGCTGCTACAATTTATGTCAGTGAGTCGAGCCACACTGCTCGCGCTAAAGATCTTGTCGATGCCGGACTCAAGCGTGAGGTACGACGGCAGGATGTTGAAGCCGCGGTGCTCTCCCTCGGATTCCCAACCAACAGTCAGAAGTTTTGGGCAGGGTGCCCTAGGCGTTTGAGGCTGGAAATATATGACGACGAGGGCTCTGGCAATGGCGTTGACGAGGAAGAACCCGAAATATTGTCGTACAGCGACGTCGAAGAAGCACTCGGTGGCCTGGGTGATGATCGAACGTCGTCAAGGCGACGAGAGGCCGACTCTTCCGACGACGAGAGCGACATGGCCTCGTTATCTGACACGCCATCAATTGACGAAGTTAACGTCAAAGAGGAGGCTGCACCTCCGAGCCAGGAAGACGAAGATGGACATGAACCAATTCCCGGTGTTGACGAAGAAGAGGTCTTAAGGGAGGCAAAGGAACTGTTGAAGTTCTCGGCGCTCGACTACCCAACAACGACCAGAGCAACGCGGACGCTGAAGGCCCGGATCCGGATAGCGCACGCTCAAGAAGCATATGCTAATGCTGCGGACTCCCGGGCATCATATAACGAAGAAAAACGCTTGTGGGCCATGCTGGGCAGAACGCCTCCGGAGAACTTGGTCAAGCCGGAGCAGCTCGAGGCCCGACCAGCCGGGTTTAGTCACCCTGTTGATGAATTGATTTACACGCGAACAACAGGGGGTGGAGGGTGGAGGGATGGCCTGGAATTTGTTGCTTCAAAGTGGGAGCTCGATGCGCAAGAGTTATTGAGGGAGCGTGAGGCGGATGCATAGATGATACCCAGTTCAAGTTCCCAGTTCAAGTTTCGTAGGAATACCTACCTAGATAAACCGTATATATATGTCCAAATACACAAGGTGTGCACATTCAGCCCGTTATGTGCCTTGCCTAGGTAATCCAAGATAGACAGAAAAGGGAAGGAGCGCTGGGCGGGAGATGTAGCCCTTCCCCGATCCCCGTCAAGAGACACAATGGTGGAAAACAACTAGCATTATTCGCCGGCATGTAATCCTAGGTAATTCACGGCATCATGCCATGCAATCCAACAACTCTACAGCCCACTCCCAAATATCTCATCCTTCCTCGTCCTCCTCTCCCACAGCACCTCCCCATCATTCTTCCGCTTAAAGTACAGTATCCGATGCTGCGGGATGAACTCCTCATCTGTCTGCTCGCTCTTCCAAGCATCAAGCGCCTTCTCTCGTGCGCCGACAAACCGATCCTCATACCCAACCAAAAACTCACTGCTCTCAATTTCCGGATCCCAGCGGATGCGATTAATCACATCCGCCGCTGTCCGGAACTTCTTTCCCGTCTCGAGTTTATACGCCTCCTCCTGCTTGTTCTCCTTCTCCTTGCGCAGCTGCTTCTTGCTCTTCTTCTTTGTTGCTGCGTCACCACTAATGTCTAGGTCTTCAAGCCCACTGCCCAGGCCGTCGGCGTCGTCTTCGTCCTCGTCGTCGTCGTCTTCGTCTTCCTCGTCGTCGCCGGCGGTGTACTCGCCCCACTCCCGGTCGTCGATCTCGAGGATGTCCCCCCCTCCTAGATGGCTGCGGTTCGCAATCTCGGCGGCGAGCCAGCAGCTGCGGGAGTCGAAATACTTCTCGTCTCCGCGGATTAGCTCTTCGAACCGGCGGAGAGCGGTACGCATCCCCCCTAGGGCGGTCTTGAGGTCGTCTTTGCTCATGTCGGGGTTGAGTTTCTCCAAGCCGATGAGGTAGCAGCCGCGGTAGTCGCGGGGTTCTTCTCCTTGTCCTTCGTCCTCTGAGGACGGAGTGGGGTTGGAGGCGGGGGAGGTATCGGTGACGACGAAGCGTGCAGGCCACATTCGTGCGTGTAGGCCTGTGGCTCGCCGGTGAAGGTCGACAAGGAGGAGGACGCATCGGCTTTCGAGCCAGCCGATGAAGCGACGCCCACGAGAGGGGGAGATCCCCCAGTATTGGACATCGAGGCGGACGTAGGTGGTGTAGGAGGTGAGGAAAGTTGTTGCTCCGCTGGGGCGGAGGAGATCCGTCCAGGAAGTTAGCGTGTGTGCCTTGAGGTGGGTGCTGGCAAGGGAGAATTCGGCGACAATGGCACGGGTTGAGGGCATCGAGGCGGCATGGCTGGTGTTGAGGGCTGGGGGGAAGTAGCCGAGAATAGCGAGCGGCTCGCGGGATGTGCGGGTGTATGGGAGACGTTGTTTATGGAAAAGGGGGTCGAAAACGAGATGGGTTGCCCAGGGGAAGGTTGAATAGTGTGAGAAGAAGGTGGTCAGAAGGTCAGGGAGAGAAACTGAGTGGGGGAGGAGTTTTACAACTCGAGCAAGGAGCAGAGAGATCTGGATGCTGCCGAGGAAGCCGAAGCGGGCTGAGTAGATTCCCCGTGTGCGGGCCCAGGTTTTGATAAACCTGTGGGCAAGACGGAAGGTTGTGAGATCGGGGATCGAGCGGCGGAGGTAGTCCATGTCGCGAAGGGCCTTGAGCTTAGACAGCGTCGGTGCGGAGAGGGACCACACTGGATTCGAGGGCGGTATGCGAAGTACCTGGGGGTACTGCTCCGCGATGGAGGTTGCGGGACAGTATTGCAAGTCCATCTTGATACCTCCAACCTCCAACTCTAGCATGGTGCCGGTATTGGCCTTGACGCGCCGAAGAATCCTCACATCCTGTGCGGCGGCCTTTCGGAGGCGTCGGGTCGCAAGGGCGAAAAAGGTGCTGGTGCTGAATGGGCCGATACAGAGTACGTCAATATCTGATGCTGACGTCCAAACACCAAGGGCGTATGACCCAACGGGAACAACAACGACCGTGGGCTGTAACCTGCTCGCTGCCCCTGAGACATCAGCTGGCACGGCAGGAGTCTCAAGAAGGATGCTCTTCAAGAGGTTCAATGCAGCCCTCCTCTGTGCGCCCTCCTTCTCGGTGGGAAACACCCCCAGCTCAGCCAACGCCTCATGCACACTCTCGGGCGCCGACAATGCTGCAGGCGCCTCCGTAAGTTCAACAGGGACCACCAGACTACTAATCTCATCTGAAATTTTGGTCTTCCCAAGCACACCTTGTCCATCTCCAACTTCCAACATACACCGCACCCCCCAGTGATCGCTCGCATAGCTTTCTTCCTCGGCCTGGCCAGCCCGCCCCTTGCCGAGTCCAAACCTGTTGAACTCAGCAATCTTGAAACTCCCCTCTCCGCGCACGAGAATCCGATCGTACCGCTGCGGACGCATCCCATAGCCGCTGCCAACAATAGCAGCCGCCACCTCGTTCACAACGGGGTCGTACGTCGCGCCTTGCTCGCCCTCGAGCAAATCGTCGCTTTCATCCTCATCGCCATCACCACAATCCTTCATAACCACCCATGCGTCCTCGAGCTTCGCTTCCGCTAGCAACCCATCAATGGAAGCCAGGTGGCTTACTGATAGTTTCGAGACAGCGTTCTTCTTGAGCGCCGCGTCGATGGTGTAGGATGATGTGGAGATGTTGAAGTCGCCTGCGAGCACCCACGGGTTATGGGGGTAGGTTTCAGTGAGGTAGCGCAGAATGCGCTGGACGTCGGTTTTCTTCGCTGTGACCGAGCCGTCGGTCAGGCCGCAGGTGAGGTGGATTGCGGCGAGGATAAGGGGGATTTGGGGTCCCTCGGGGGGAGTGGAAGGGGGAAGGGATGGAAGGCGTGCTACCAGGGCGCCCTTGTGCTTGCGGCTGAAGGAGACGTATTCCCAGTCGAAGGCAAATCGGCTGAACACCACGATGTTGAGCAGGCTTGGGAGGGGGTCGACGTCCGGCTGGGTTGGTGGGCCGTGGGAGGTGAAGGGGAAGCGATCGCGAACCGCAGGGGATTCGAGAAGATAGCTGAGGAAGCTGTCGGTCACTTCTTGAAGGACGAGGATGTCTGCTGTGGCGTCCTCGGCGAGGATGTTCCGCAACAGGAGTGGGTAGCGTGCCGAGGATGGCGGGTGCTCGAACTCGGCAAGGACGTTGTAGCTTGCGATGGAGAGGGTTCCCGATGGGATCTCCTCCTCCGATGAATAATCGTCAGCAGCCGGGAAGGGGAGCCACTGGTCTCTCTCGTCGTCAAAACAATATGATGCCTCTTGCGTCTGGGGACTGTCTTTCTCCACTGCAGCATCGCTGTCCTCATCCCCTTCCGTCACCAACCGGCGGTGATGCTGTCCTTCGTAAAACGCAAGCGGCCTCTCCGGGCGCGAGAGCTCCGCAGGACGACCCTCCCGGGAAAGACTGATAGTCCCCCAGATCTTCATCTGGCTTGTCGCGGTGCCATCAAGCTGCACCCGCTCCCTGACCAGAAGATAAAGCGTTTCCACCTCCCATTCGAGCGCAGGCAAAAGCCCGACCTTGTCGACGAGGAACTTGTGCGGCGACCCGTTGACGTCGTCGCTCTGCCCCACCGTCATGTGCATCCGGTACTGCTGTCCCGAGGAACGGGCCTGTCCCAGCGCGCCGAGGATGTCGTCACGGAGAGTCTTCAAGCGTGCGGATGTCTCCGCAGAACTGTCGTGCAAGAAAATGGTGTTGTCATGCTTGTGCGGGAACACATCAACACAACCGAGGGACATGTGGAGCGGGTCTTGGATACCGGAATGGGAGAGAGCGTCCTGGATGCGCTGGGCTGCGGAGGGAAGTAGGTCAGGACGCACGAAGGGGTAGATCATGTTGATGTGAGGCGGCCATTTCTCGTAGGCTTTGTCGTAGAGCGCCCGGAGCCGGTCGACTGATGGCCAGAGGCGCCGCGGGGGGATGATGCAGAGTGCTGTGTCGTGGGATGTGGTGGGTATGGAGCTCTCTGGAGGGGAGGGGGATGAAGTCTCGGGAGTCGCCATGGCTTGTGATGGTTGGTGTTGCTTTGCTGGGAAAGGGGTGTAAGTGGCAGCCGGCGTCTTGGCGGCCTGGAGAGTGGAGTATGGGGTACGTCAATTGGTGACCCCCGAAATAAATGAATGCAATGAGTTTCAATATAGATATGAAATTTGAAGCGGAGAGATGGGAATTTCACCTTTTTATTGACACTCTCAATTGATCTTGTCAGGGGTAATCGCGGGGGTGAGAGTGAGGCTGAGGCTGAGTCTTCGGCAAGCCAGCATGCCAAGCCTCTCTTCATTTGGGGTTCAATCCGGGGTGACTCACTGCGCGACTGGTTACCCCAGAGTCGTGTTTAGTGCGGATTCATTATGCGGTTGGCTTTGACTTCAGTGCCACGGTTTGATGCTGGTGACGAGTGACACTTGTGTTCTGTCTGTGCTTCTGCACTTGTAACGGCCCAGCCGCCATGCGAGTAGCACTGTATCAGTCAAAAAGGGGCGGTAAACATGTCAAGCTAACCGCCCATAAGTGAGAGGCCTCTGAATTTGACAGACAATTATCCAAAAACACAGCCAAAAAAAAACTCCATCGCTATGGTTATTACATTAAACCCCGCCCAGACATAATAAATAACGGCGTGAAATCAATACCCGTACTCGGGACCCCAATCAATGGCTGGGAGCTCCCTCCCTCGCCCTTCCATGATAGCCTCAAGCTTGTCCTCGTTGGTCACCCATCCGTGACGTTTCTGCGCAATCGCTGTTGAGTGTTAGTACTCGCCTCAGGGCAAGCCGAGGAGGAACATACCATATCTGATGGGATCCTTCCATTCCTTCCACCATGTCTCCTCGCTCTGGATCACACAGCGCCTTCCCGGCTCGCCTGGTTTGTTTGTCGCAAATGGCCACACAGCCTTGACTACCTCATATTTACGCTTACCCGAGAACAACGTCGTCACGCTCGTAAAAAACTTGTTGACCTTGTCTGGGTTAGAAACGACAACCTTGGCGTGTGTGATGGGAAAGGATATCGTCACGAGGCCCTTGTAGCCGATCGCAGCAATCATGCTCCGGATTTGGCCCTCCAGCCAGTTGATATCGAGATTCGCTACAACACGCTCCAAGCTGAAACTCTTCACGGCGCTGGGGTCGTCGATATAGCGGCGAACCCATTCCTCAACCGAATTTGCCTCAGGCTCGACACCGGGCTTGACACCCCCTCGGAAGGCGAGTTCACCATCGCCCACGCAACGGATATAATCCATGCGTAGGCGTGCATCGTCGGGCACCAGTAAGCTTATCAGGTTGAGTTTGATGGCAAAATCGACCTTGGAGTTTCGTTTCCCGGTGATGTGGAGCTGGGGCTTCGGTGGTACAGTCGACTGCGCCCTGACGAGATCGACGAGTGCCGAAGCGTTGGCCGATAGGTACGGAGCCGAGGAGCGGATGGTAGTGGAGTCGGGTGTGAGCTCAAATAGTGGCGGCGAGTAGAGCCGGTAGTCGAGCTGCGGAAGGCCCGGATACCGTTGTGGGCCCTTCGGAGCCGGAGCAGCGGCCGGCTCCCGACTGCTGTTTGATGGGCCGGAGTACGGCGGGAGCGCGTGGACCTCCTGTTGGTGAACGTCTGGGTGCGGGCTGCGGGCAGGCTCTCCCAGCTCTTCTTCGGACATGGGCACCGAATTGCTGGCTGAGGGGCTGGAGGGGGCGTACTGCTGAAGGTGTTGGTGTTGGTGTTGCTGTTGCTGTTGGGCCTCATAGTGCAGCAGCACCTGTGCCTTCTCCGCCGCTGATGCTTGGCCCGTTGGATCCATGACTGGTGTGTTGCTGACTGCTTCCTATCTCACCAAGCCTGCCTCTTTGGCCGCTGAGCCAACAATAACCAGGGTCACCTGGCTGGACACAAACAGCAGCGGGGAGTCGCCAAGAAAAAAAACAGAGTTGATGGCATGTACGGGGAAATGCAGTGTTCTCAGAATTCTTAAGGCTCAGGCAGGTATTCTGTGATTGCTAGCTTCCTCACTTGAGGAGAAGACGCGTTGCCAAAAGGCTGACGTTGTGCGCCGAGGCGTGATGGTGTCCATATCAATTGGCAGTGAGGCGCAGCAACTGATCGAGCCGGGGCCTGGATGCCTAGAGCGAGGGTTGACCCAAGCAAATGCTACTCACCAATCGGATTCTGTCTCTGATGCGGTGCATAGCAAGTTCAGCACTCCAACAACACTGAGCGTGTGCATTGAGCGGCCCGGGGTTGAATTGGGCCGTGCTTTGCCCATGGCTGCCCTGCTGGGAGCCTTGAGATGTCGCCCGGGACTGTGAATTGCGACCGGGGATGCCCGTGGAGGCCGCCGATGACGACGACGGCAGATATTATCGATAACCGCCCGGCACACCCCCGCGTATAGCTCAATGCCGGCTTCCGACGCACAATGGTTGACAAGTCCAACAGCGCATCATGAAGCCGAATTGAGATAGCAGAGCTAGAGATACCTGGGTTATAGAGAGCGTGAGGTTTTGGGGCCCAGACTAGTCCGTACCTACTCGGTACCTAAGCAGAGCATCTCCAGCCTCCCGCCTTTGCTCGGCAGCGACGGCTCGCACCCTTTCTGCCCTGCACTCAACTGCACCGCGCCTGCTGCGCTACACTATCCAGCGCTCCACTGCCAGCAACTCGACAGCTCAAATGTCTCACCCAGCCTGGCATCACACACCGCTTCAGGTTAGCCAGCCTCTTTGCTTCGCCAGCATCAGAGCCAAATTCCTCCTTTGATCGCCGTCTTGTGCGAGACGGATAGTCCGTGAGAGTCGGAGATGAGTCGCGGAAAAGGTGGGAGCAGAAACATTATGGTGCTCTCCGCCAATGGACAACATTGCCTGATCGTCCATCTCGTTCGATCTGAGCTCACCCCGTCCCGCATCTGCGTCTTTTTTGTCTGAATGCATCTGACGCGCCTGCTGCCCTTCCCGGTGGCGTGTTCCAGGTTCATCGGCCCTATCAAACGTAGCCGCCGACATGTGGCTGCATCAAGATCCATTGATGCGCTCAACACTTCGTTCGTGCGTGCTCAGCCGCAGTGCGGCTAGCCAGCGCCGAGGGGCGCAAACCCGAATGCCAAGAGACAAGCAAGCATGGGGAATTTCCTCTTCTCCGCGCGACCGTCCGGTCGGGTCACTTGCATCTTCTCTTTTCTATCTTTTGTGTGTGGGCTTTGCCGTGTTTGAAGCTCGAGTGGGCTTCTCGCGATATCTTCCCCCGAGAACCGTAGCCAGGACACCTGGCTGCTGAACCCAACCGTCGCCCTACGGACACGACGACAACCTCGCCAATATGGGTGCTTCAGGCGTTGGGATCCCGCGGGCCTTCAGTTGGTTGCTACCGATCCAGGGTTTTGTTGCCGCCGTCGTTATCTACGCATCCATCTATGTCTTCGGTGTCGGCACCATTCCGTTTATCCTAGCAGTTGTTGCCGTATGTCTTTGCTATCCTCGAGGCTTTACCTTACTCACACGCAGTAGGCTGGTCTCCATTTCATCCTTGGGCTATACCTCTGTTTCACCAACAAGCCGGGCGCGCATCACCTCTACATTATTCCAGTATGGCTGATCGCTTGTGCCGGTGTATGGGCTGGGACTCTCTACTACTTCGCGAGCGCTTTGGATCTTATGATCAAGCTTAAGAGAGAAGATGGCCAGGACAAGCCCTTATGGACAACATGGGTGAAAGTTGGCACCGCGACTGCTGCCGTAAATGTGGTACTGGATTTTGCTATATTGGGAGTATTTATCATGGCGGCGCTGCGACAGACGTCTCGGTCAACTCCGCACATCTCGGCACCCATCTACGCCCCTCCAGTTTGTCTCTCTCTCAGATCTAGTCGCCCAGTTGCTAATACCGAATGTCAAGATCCACTCCCAATCTCAACAACAGCAGTTCGCTGTGTCACCACAGCAATATCAGCAGCACCCGCAGTACCCGCAATACTCGCAACAACAACTACAACAGCAACAGCAGGCATACCAACAACAATTCCCACAGCCGCAACAACAGCCCCAGTACACTCACCAGCAGCAGCAGCATCTTCCACAGCAACAACAAGGCTACATCTCGCCGCTAGCGATCAGTCCGAGCAACGACTTCAAGGCATCCACGCCCCCTACAACTACTGCGTCACCCGTCACCAACCCCGGTTACGACAACCACAACCGGATCGACGTAATCCGCCGTCTTTGCGCTCTCCAGCATCCCGATGGCCACTGGGACTACAGTAACGAGCTAGCAGAGCTTGTCAAGATGTGGGGCGCCCGGGATCTGATGGCTCCGGCTCACGGCGCGACGGCCCTTACCCACGCATGTCTAGCGGATCTCTGCAACTATGTCTGGACGGCACAGCGCGATGGGAGGGAGCACGAATCTCTGAGTGCCGCCGAACTGATCAGCTTGCAATCGGTGAACTGGGATCTGGGGTGGGCTAAAAATGCGATGGATCGAGCAACTGGGTGGATGGGCGGGTATAGGTAGGGCAGAGCGGTTGATAATGGGCTGGTACAACCAGCGGGTAGCTGTCGGAGGAACGAAGGATTTAACGAAAAAGCCATGATGGATTATGACCTTGTTTACGCTCTGAAGGGGCTTTTTGCCCTTTTTTTTTTTTTTTGGAGGCCAGCGCAGAAAAATACCCTTGTGTGCGACGTGCATTCTTAATGGACAATGGATGCCAGTAGTTATAGATCAGGCAATTTGGATATAGTGAGGACGGTAATTCATCACAAAAAAGTAATTTCCGTCAATGTATAGGAAGCTCATCTTCTACATGGCGTTGATTGTGCCTTGTTTTCCACTTTGATCAAGACCATCTTAGTTGACCAGGCAGACACCTTCCTTCTTATCACTAGAAAACAGCAATTAGCATGTCCATTCTACTGCAAGTTGAATCGAACAAGTGCGATTCAACAATGTACTCGTTTCCGCAATATTTCCGGTCTTCATCCATGTTGAGGGCATGTCAACACCATATCAACACAATGTTGACACAATGACAAAAGGGGCTTTTCCCGAATTTATCGGTTATTTTCAAGTCTGCTTCGGTGTGCAGCTTGAAACCCAAATCTGTTCGCTTACTTGACGTAGGTTACTCGGAGCGAACATAGCTTGAACTTGGATGCGTTGCAGGTGTTGAACACTATCCCCGCGTTTTGTGTGAACGTCTTACCTGTATCGTGACTCAGGTGTCGTTACTAGAGCGACGGTAAGAAGATGGAATCTCTAGGATGTCCAGTAAGCCTTAAGGCCACAATCATATCACATTCACGCCAGACACATCACAAAGAAGCAGTAGTTGGTCCAACTGACAGGGCCGGGGATTCAAAATTCCAATAATTGAATAGATTTGAAAAAAAAACTAAAAACTGGGTACGCACAAGGCAACGAAAAGCTAGGCCGAAGCCCCTTTTATTTCAAGCAGGGAGACCAACCGGAGGTATGCCCCTACCACCCACGGGACGCCCGACGTCCCCGTGGAAACCTAGGGTCGGCGACAACCCCCGGCGGCCCCCCTTTGCGCCTGAAAAAACCCCCGCTCTCGGCGAGACTCCAACGCCCGACACCCCCAAATGCAACCGGCACCAGCAACGCACCCGGTGAGCCCTGCAACCAGCCCCACCCCGCTCTCCCCGCTGCGCTCAAAGGCGCTCGCAGGTTGGGCGGGTGCGGTCCAACGCTCCCAGGTGGTGCCGGACCACTTGCTCGTGGGCGAACTCCGTGGCGATTTCCTTGATAATGTTAGTATAATGGCAAGATAAGATGAAAAGAACGGAAGTAGGGTTTGTGAAGACATACCTTCGGAGCGCGTGCCATGGTTCCCACAACCTCCTTGAACCTGGTAAACCAGGCCGCCGCCTGCCAACGTGTGATGTCGGCTTGGTCCCTGAAGCGGAGCGTGAAGCTCATCCGCTCCAGGCCGCGGAGCTTCATCAGCTTTTCCGCGTTGATGACCTTGAAAAGATCAATGTTCTCGTCGCGAGTGGCGGCGGAAGCGAGGCGGCGGGTGGCGATGGACCTGGTCACTCGGCGGTGGAGGTTCGAGTCCTCGATCACGACCTCGAGCGTTTTGAGTTGCTTGAGTTCAACCATCCAATCCAGGGCGTCCTCTTGTCCAATCTCCTGGTGCTCTCCAGTCCAGATCCCTATGCATACCTGGTTAGAGTCGAGATGATAAAAAGCAAAAGTCATGACTTACAGGAAACATGCTGCACATTGACTGGGAGCAGTGGGTGGCTAAGGAGGATTCTCGAGGGCCTTTGAACCAAGCGGTAACCACCTACGCCTGGTTTGCGATTGACAAGTTGACCGTGAATGTTGTCGAACATGGCGTTTCTGTGGTAACTGGTATAGTGCGAAGGGTCGATGCGGTACGTGGCGAAAAGATGCACCACAGTATGAGAGAATATCTCTGACAAAACCTCTGAAATATATGTTAGTAACTCTGAAATAGCCTTCCAATAGCACAGGCTAAATCAGAGTATAATCCCAGTTGCGGCCAGGCCTACAATTTGAAGAGAAATGCACTCACCCTTTCGAATCGACCCGCTGATGTGGACCAAATCCACAATTGACTTCAGCTCCTTCACCAACGCAATGTCTTGGAGCTTGTTATGGTACGCTCCCGACTGGTTCTGGATGAGGAACTCGTCCTCGACGTTACAGGCCATCTTGTAAATTTTTTGCCTGACTTCCATCGGAAGTCGGCCCAAGTACCCCAGGCCGCTGCGTGAACTCATCTATTTGAAGTCAGTCACCAGGTTACCCATAATAAGTGTCATGAATTATCAAAAAACTTACAAGGACGCTCTGTTGGCGGAGCGGGAGGGGGGCCAGTTGGCGGAGAGCCAGCGCCTGCTGGTCTCCCGGAGGAGAGTTCATAGTTAAGTACTGCGAAAGCACTGGCAGTTAGTTGAATGCCAGGCATACTGAAACCAAAGATGTAATAAGACAACTTACCGATGACGAGAAGGGGGCCCAGAAACTTGTTATGGCCGCGTGGGGAGAAAGTTGCGGTCTGCTGGTGAACTTGCCGTCGAGACGGAGGAAGGCGGTCTTGACGTGGGTCTCCGGGCGAAAATAAGGGCGCTGCCAGTGACGGGGGACGGCGGCCAACGCCCCACGCGTGGAAGGACGTGGGGCACCGCACCAGGTGGCCGACCTCCTCGGGACTTCTCGTCGACCTCGGCCTTGACGCATTGGATTCTCTCGTCTGTCAATGAAGACAACTTGCTTGTCTTGCAAGAGCATCCGCCCCCGAGGCCCTCACCGCGAACAAAATCCCCGGGCCAGAGCCATTCTCAACACATCTCCTTCCTCCATTACTACAGAAAGCCGGCCTTAAGAGAAGACATGGACACTTGCTGCTGTTGCTGTAGCTCCCACGTCTTCCGACCCACTTCCTTCATCAATCTCTTTGGCGCCATTCGTCCCGTCATGAGCTCAAAAGCCTCAATTGCCATCTCTCCGACGACCTCTAGGCCATCAACGATGACCCAAGACGGAGACACACTCTCCCTGAAGGCATGCATTTGGGCCACCAAGGGGGTAATAAGTGGCTCATACGCCAGCTTATCGGAAGGAAGCCAAGGTCAGCGAGATGTACAGATACAACTATAAATGAATCGGGGGAAGACTGATATGCTGACGTGTAGCGAGGCGGAGGACCACAGGGCAAACTGAAAAGGAGATTTCATGGACTCACCTCCACAACAACACCTCCGGTCGGGCTCCCCAACCAGTCAAGGGGCATCTCGAAATCGGCTGGAGGATTCCCATCCACATCTGTGGCTGGGACACAAGAGATAACCATGGTCGGCAACTGGTACCCCGGTGGCCAGGGGTCCAGGAGGGATGGCAAAACACGGCATATCTCGGAGTGCGGCCCACTGGCTTGGATACCAGCGGTGATCCCCTGAGCTTCAGCCCAAGTGTTGAAATGCTCGGCAACCTCTAAGGCGTTCCCATATGTCCGGTTGTAGATGAACACATGGCGGCACCCCAGCTGGATAAGGGCGTATATGGCAGCTCGGGCCATCCCGCCGGCACCGATAACTAAGCCAGTAGTCTTTGACGGCTGGACATAGTTGCGGGGGCTGATGGCTCGGCGCAGGCAAGTGAGCATAGCGCTCCAGTCTGTGTTGTCGCCAAAAAAGGCGCGCGCGCGGCCGGCCTTGTTCCGGGAGTTGGCGTGGTCCAGGATGGCGTTGGTCTTGCCCCGGAGCGGAAGGAGGACGTTCACAGCCCCGATCGCAGTGGCGTGATGACTTTTCACCTTGAGGTGAGGCATGATGGCGACCTTGAAAGGTGCTGTGAGGAGGGCGCCGCCAAAGGCGTCACAAATGCAAATTTGGTTCAGGTCGTCGAGTGTCGAGCAGATGACGGCCTGGAAGGTGTGAGGCATCCCGGCAAAGTCGAACGCGGCGCTTTGCATGGCGGGAGATAAAGAATACGAAACGCTGGAGCCCAGGACATAGAACTGAAGCGGGTCCAGGAGAAACTGGCGGAAGAGAAGCTCAAAGGACCCGGTAGCCGTGCTGACAGTAGCGAGGTGATCCCTCTCGTTCTCGATGTCTGGGTGCCTCACAGGGCTAAGAATCTTGCTCTGCAGGGGCGTTCTGACTCCAAGTACGGAGAAGTCATAGGCAACGAGTGGAGGTTTCGGGTCCGGGAAGGTGTGCTGGATTTTGCGGCGGAACTCCTCGAGGATTTCCACGTCACTGTCACCTGCGCAGAACCGCACAATGCGAATCACGTCGCAGCCGAGGGCCTGCGCCTTGCGGTAATTGTCAACTTGCCGTTCGTCAAGCCACGAGAGGGCCCCGATACCCATATGCCAGAAATTTCCGATGATCTTGGACCTGCCCTTGTGCTGAAGAACACGGGCTACAAGACCCTCATCGCGCTGCAGGTCCAGGCTGACATAATCGACGCCGAGACGGAGGCCTAGATCCAGCAATTCAGCATCCATGACATCCTTCTCGTCCGAAGGTCTCCGCCGCTCGCCACGAGGATTCTCCTCGACATGGTAAATGATGGGGACACCCAGCTTCCTTCTTATCAGCGCCACCTGCATCGCAATGATTTTGTGGAGGTCATTGGGCCAGTGGTCGATGACAAGCTCGATACAGTCCCCTCTGGCCTCAAAATCCTCCCAATCCAGGTCCGGGTTGTCGAGGAGACACGATAGGCGGACTCTCAACGCATACGAGTACGCTCTGAACTCAGGAGGGATGGCGCTGACGGAAAAAGGGCTTTCAAGCCAAGCACGGGTGGCGCCACGGCCGGTTATGAGATCGAGGAACCGTGTAAAGTCCTCCCGGGCACTGAGCAGTTTGGACGGACCGGCCTGTCGGGAGTCCATCGGAGTGCTGGTGCCAGACGCGGGGGACGAAGCATGACTTGAAGGGTCATAGAGGTTAAAGTACTCCAAGTTTGAGCATTCCCTATGCTTTTCATCGGCCTTGAGAAGCTGCTCAGCGTCGGCGGCATCCAAGAGCAAGGCGATCTGCTCCTTTTCTCTGTGGATGTAAACTACAGGATGGGTGTGTGAGTAGGCTCGGAGGGCGTCCTGAGACTCCGAGGCGAGACTGCTCATTCCGCACTCGATGATGCACCCGGTGCGGTTGCTGTCCAGCATGCGCTTGAAAACATCGGCGTTCTGGCGCGCGAACGACTCCTTGCCGTTGCGCGAGAGGAACTGGCCGCGGGATAAGCCTGTCACCTTCTCGAAGTAGTGGTCCTCGGTGACGAGACGGCGGCGCAGATGGAGGGCTCCCAGGAATCCGAGGGTACGTTTCCCTGCCCCTCGGCAGCCGACTAGCACGATCGAGGCATTGGGGTCGAAGGCCCTCTCGTTCTTGGGCGCAGACATGGCTGTCCCTGGCGTCTCGCACTGCTCGCGCCTTACTCCAACTACACGTTCCTCCTCGGTGCAGGCCGGCGTGTAAAAGTCTATCTGGGATATTTAGATATTTGAACGGGGAGCGCCAGGCTGGTGTGTGGTGTTTGGTGATGGCTGAGCTCAAAAGACGTCAAAAGGGGGAAGCGACAAACGTTGAATGTGCCTTGGCTTCTGCTGTCTCCAGAATACATTGGGCAGCAAAAGCAAAAACGCAAATAGAATATGGAGATCAGCCCTCCAGATCGCCTCCTGCGATTATTACTCAGGGACCAGATGAAGGCCCGATGTGTGGGAGTTCTTCCAGTTCTTCCATCGTTCTCGGTAGTCGGCAGATCAGTCGGGATTGGTCGGCGGGAAAATGTAGACCCTGGCTCTGACCGGTGACCCCCGCGGGCTAGCTGACTCACCGAAAGTAGCGGGGGGGAAGTGAAAAATGAAATTTCGGAATTTCACCGACTCAGCGAATTCCAAATTTCAAGAATCTGGGCCGTGAAAACGCCAAGATGAAAAGTGAAAAGGGGCCCCACATATTTTGGTGGCTTGGCTCTGACAGGGGCTGGGATTGGTGTCCAAAAGTCTTGATTTCGGCTGTCAAAAATAGAAAACTAAGACCAAAGTGCCTCCATTTCGTCCTCAAGGTTACGGTCAGCTATGGCTTCCACCTTAGTAATTTCCTCCTCTGTTAAAGGCGTTTTGAACAGCTTTTACCATTCGTCTTCCATTACCATTAGAATCACGTCCTTAACTGACTCCCACTAATCCACTTTAGGCTTTTCTTTACTACTAGTTTCTCTAAATAGCTTTATTCTTTTAAGGACCTTAGAGTTTATAAATAAAAAAGCTGTGTAGTTAGTTGTTTTAGGGGTGAGGTGATTCTAAACCTTATTTTAGAGAAACTTAGTTACAGAGAAGGAGTGTTCTAAGGGTACACTATTAACTAGTGTAAAAAGAATACACTTAACTACTTAAGTTAGTTTTAAATCTGTAATACTAAGCTGTAGTTAAAACTTATAGGAGGTCTTACTCTTAACAGTGGAATTTATCCTGTCCGGAGGACAATTTATTATAAGGGTGGTCTAAAAAAAAAATTACTATGGGAAATTCAGTCAAAAATGATAAGGAAATTCAACTCGACCTAGGACTGGTCGGTTCATTATTAAAAGTGGGTCTGCTCGGGCCCTTCCGCTCGGGCCCCTACTCGGGCCCTAAATCACGTGATATGATATATTTTCAGATACGTCACGTGACCAGGAGTCCAAATCTGAAGTCAGATTTAGGGTTAGGGTTACGGTTCAGGAGTTATTCCCGTTTAAAAAAATTAAATAAATGGGTATTTGGAAATAAAAACAAGGTTATATTTAACTAAAGAAGGTGTTATTATATATAGGTTTTTACCTAGAATTTAGAATTACAATCTTTTCTATAATAAAGCTTATAATTAGAAAGATATTACTGTTTAAAGTTTAATAATAATATTTATTTAAATAATAACTGGTTAATAAGTAATATAATAAGTTATAATACTTACGTTTATTATATGACTTATTACGTAGAATCCAGAACTGGAATCTGTTTTACCATACTGCTTAAAATGAGAAAGATATTAATACTTAAAGTTAGATAATAATAGTTATTATAATAATAACCTATTAATAAGTAATATAATAAGAAGTAATAATTACGATTCTTATATAGTTTATTATGTTAAATATAGAACTGGAACTTCTTTTACTATATGGCTTATAATAGTAAAGATATTACTGTTTAAACTTAAATAATAATAATAACATTAATATAAACTTAAATATCTCTCTGGTTTTAATAGCTATTCCAAATCACGCTTTAAATTAAGAATTACGGTTAAAATCTACATATAATACTACTATATTCTATATTATAAATTAAAATAATAACTGTAAAAGTTATGGTTTTTTCACTTTAAACTTAAATATCTCCTTTTACTGAACCCTAACCCTGAAAATGGAGTGAAAATTGGATTTTACATCACGTGATACATATTAAAACATATCATTTAATTATGTAAGCTAATAATTAAAAATTATTAAATTATTACTTTAATTTATTATAACAACCCTACAGGCCGTCACTTAGGCCGGGGCGGCCCGACGAATCCCCCGCAGAAGGAACAGTGCAGGAAGACGGTGTACACTATCTAGGCACACTAGGCTAGGGGTGTAAAGACTTAAAGCCCTTATAACTAATAAAGTGCTGCTTATAGCATGCTAAGTGCTTATATCGCAAACAGGAGAAACCTTATAAGCAGAACGCTTACGTAATGTAAGGTGCTTATATAACGAGTACTTATAACGTTATAAGTAAGGTATGAAGTACCTCTTAATTAGTTAGTATAAATAGTTATAATTATACCTATAACTACTGTAAGGGACTTTAGTTCCTCACGTTAATATTTAATTATTTATTTATATCTTACTATTTAAACTCACCTTTATATATTATAGTGATAACAACCTATAATAATATTAAACCCCTTATTTAAAAGTGTTAATTTAATAAGCTGTCTTTAAAACGCCCTTTACCTGTTAACATCTTACTATACGTTTTATCTTAACTTATACCAGTCTTTTTAAGGCCTATATTAAGTGTAAGTTATAATATAATATTAACGTGAAGTTTTAAACGCTATTTATTAAACTCCTAAACACCACCTTCCTCTTACTATTAATATATTAACCTTTAAAAAAGGTAAGGAGATTAAGGAAGTGTAAGCCTAACCTTAGCTCTTTATTATTAATAAGTTAGCTGCATGCCTTAAAGACTTAAACCTTAATTAGTAAGGACTAGTTAAGGAACTTAATAAAACCTTTTTTAAAGACATTAAAAGTTATATCGGTCTTATTAAGAAACTTTAAACCTAACTTAACACTGTTAAGCTAGAGAATAACAACCTTAAAGGCTTATAGAAAAAGTAAGTAAAGCTCCCCTTACCGTCGCGCTTTAAAGGAGACTTTACGTAATTAAAGTCCTAGATAGCCTAACTTTAAAGCTATATTACCTATTATAATAAGCAGTTCTTTAAAGAAGAAGGAAAGGGAACGCTGTTTATTAAACTCCTAAACACTACCTTCCTCTTACCACTAATATATTAACCTTTAGAAAAGGTAAGGAGATTAAAGAAGTGTAAGCCTAGCCTTAACTCCTTATTATTAATAAGTTAGCTATACGCCTTAAAGATTTAAACCTTAACTAATAGGGACTGGTTAAGGAATTTAATAAAGCCTTCCTTAAAGATATTAAAAGTTACATTAATTTTATTAAGAAACTTTAAGCTTAACTTAACGTTATTAAACTGGAGAATAATAACCTTAAGGGCTTACAGAAGAAGTAAATAAAGCTCCCCCTGCCGTTATGCTTTAAGGGAGACTTTATGTAACTAAAGTCTTAAATAACCTAGCTTTAAAGTTATATTACTTATTATAATAAGTAATTCTTTAAAAAAGAAGGAAAGGTTAGGTTTACTAAAGCCTTACTAGATAGAGTAATTACTTATTAATATAAACCTTATGTGAAGATAATTAATAACCTTTTTATAAACAGAGTATGTAAAAAGGCTCTTAAGATTTAGGCTCTTTTTAATAACTTTAACATTTTTATTAACTAACTTTAAACTAAGTTTAAAGAACTAGACACCTTAAGGTGGGTTAAATAACACCTTATAACCTTAAGATAGACGTCTTTAATCCTTAAGTTCTCTACGCACTTTAAGCTAAAGGTGGTAAAAACTAAACTTAGTTAAAAAGCTCTAGTAATACTGTTTTAAAGTAGTTTAAAGGAGTACGTTATAGGAGACCTTTACTAAGAGGACTAACTAAACCGCCTTTAAAAGCTAATTAAGATAGTTATTAAGGTTAATAACTAGTATTATAATTACTATTATTAAAAGAACTTTTAAAAGGAGCAGACCCCTTACCAGTTAAGTAAGCTTAAAAAGGGGAATTAATTAACTGTAACAGGTTATTACCTTAAACTGATAGATATTAGTATAGTAAATTGTTAAAATTAGCCTAATTGTGATAAACCTTAATGATAATAATAGTAAAGGTAGCTTAGGGACCTGTTATAGGTTTAATACTTTAATTATAATAAGAAAGGATATATAGCATGGTAATGCCTGTTATTAAAGTAAGTTAGTTAAAAACCCGTTTTAAAAGGAGGGAAGTATATTAAGTTTAACTTTAAAGATATCTATATTAGGATAATAGGTAATGAAAAAGACTGTATTTAAATAAATAAGTGTAACGTGGGAGATAAAGGTAAAGAAGAGGAAGAACCTTAAAACGTAATATACTTAATCCTTAAAAGTGTTTTAAAAAAGTCAGTTATAAAGGTACAGGTTACTATTATAACGACCCTACAGGCCGTCACTTAGGCCAGAGCGGCCTGATAAATCCCCCGTATAAGGAATAGTGTAAGAAGACAGTACGTATAGTACTACATATTAGGCTAGGGGTGTAAAAACCCAAAGCCCTTATAACTAACTAGCAGTTACTTAATCTTAGTAAAAGTGCTCACCTATTAAGCACCTGTAAGACCTTTAAATAAAAGGTGTTTAATAATAGGTTACTTAATCTCTTATTAAGTAACAGGCCACTAAGTAAGGTATAAAGTACCTTTAGCTAATTAGTATAAATAGTTATAATTATGCCTATAATTACTGTAAGGGACTCTAGTTCCTCACGTTAATATTTAATTATTTATTTATATCTTACTATTCAAACTTACCTTTATATATTATAATAACAGTAACTTATAGTGATATTAAACCCCCTATTTAAAAGTGTTAACTTAATAAGCCATCTTTAGAACACTCCTTACTTATTAACGTCCTGCTATACGTTCTGTCTTAACCCGCACTAATCCTCTTAAGGCCTATATTAGGTGTAAGTTATAATATAATACTAGCGTCTTAGTTCTAAACGCTGTTTATTAAACTCCCAGACATTACCTCCCTCCTCCCACTAACATATCAGCTTTTAAAAAAGATAAAGAGATTAAAGAGGTATAAGCTTAGCCTCAGCTCCCTACTATTAATAAATTAGCTATACACCTTAAAGACTTAAACCTTAATTAGTAAGGACTAGTTAAAGAACTTAATAAAACCTTCTTAAAAGATATTAAAAGCTGTATTAGTTTTATTAAAAAACTTTAAACCTAACTTAACGTTATTAAGCTAAAGAATAATAACCTTAAGGGCTTACAGAAGAAATAAGTAAAGCTCCCCCTATTATCGCGCTTTAAGGGAGACTTTATATAGTTAAAGTTATAGATAGCTTAACTTTAAAGCTATATCACTTATTATAATAAGTAGTTCTTTAAAGAAGAAGGAAAAGTTAGGTTCACTAAAGCTTTACTAGATAAAATAGCTACTTACTAATATAAACCTTACGTGAAGATAATTAATAACCTCTTTATAAATAAAGCACGTAAAGAGGCCCTTAAGACTTAAGCCCTTTTTAACGATTTTAACGTCTTTATTAACTAACTCTGGATTAAATTTAAAGAACTAAACACCCTTAGGTAGGCTAAGTAACACCTTATAGCTTTAAGGCAGACGTCCTTAGTCTTTAAATTCTCCACACGTTTTAAACTAGAAGCAGTAAAGACTAAGCTTAGCTAAAAAGCTCTAGTAATACTATTTTAAAGTAATTTAAAGGAACACGTTACTGGAGACCTTTATTAAGAAGATTAACTAAACTGCCTTTAAAAGCTAGTTAAAATAGTTATTAAAGCTAATAATTAATATTATAATCACTATTATTAAAAGAACTTTTAAAAAGATCGGACCTTTTACTAGTTAAGTAAACCTAAGAAGGGGAATTAGTTAACCGTAACAGGTCACCACCTTAGGCTAATAGACATTAATATAATAAACTATTAGAATCAACCTAACCATAATAAGCCTTAATAATAATAGTAGCAGAAACAGTTTAAGGACCTGTTATAGGTCTAGTGTTTTAACTGTAATAAAAAAGGACATATAATATAGTAATACCTGTTATTAAAGTAAGTTAGTTAGAAACCCGTTCTAGAAAGAGGAAAGCATGTTAAGTTTAACTTAGGAGATATCTATATTAAAATAGCAGGTAACGAAGAAGATTACACTTAAATAGATAAGTGTAACTTAAGAGATAAGGAAGAACCTTAAAATATGGTGTATCTAGTCTTTAAAGGGGTCTTAGAAAAGTCAGCTATAGAGGTGCAGGTTGTAAAAGACTAACTTTAAGGTGGAAACTCGGAATTATTAAAGGTGTAGGTTATAAAAGACTGACTTTAAGAAGAGATGTTTCAGTTAGCTGTTACAGGCCTTAAAAACCTTACCCTGTAAGCCTAGGAATTAAGGAAGTCTAGGAAGGACCCTGACTTAAAAATTACTAGAATAGTAAAAGGAGTTAAAGAACTAGCCCTTTAAGCCACCTAGATGGTAAAGTAAGCCTTAAAAAGTAAGAGAGAGTAAGTTAAAAGAATTAAACTGGAGAAACGGAAGTTCTTCTTAATAATGTCCCTTAAGACTTTTAAACACTTTAAGTATATTAAGTAGATTAGCACCCTTACCTCCTTAAAAGAAGGATAACTTAAGTAATTACCCTGTATTAAAGCCGGTATACCTTAAACTGGTACCTTAAGGGTCCCTTGAGAAGGTATAAAATAAGCATATTAATAGAAAGTTTAGGAGTTAAAGGAAAAACACTAAGAGTTAGTAAATAAAGTGGAAGACCTGTAAGTTAAAGGTTTTACTGTAACGTTTAAAGATAAAGTAGTGGAAATTAAGTTATAACTTTATAATAAGGTTCACTTTACTAATTAGCTTAAGTATCGACTTATTAAGGAAGACTATTTTATAGAAGAATAAACTAAGTTATTATTACCTAAGTTTTAGGAAGAGGTTTAGGAGAAATAATATATATAAAGGTAAGTGGAAGAAGAGAAAGAATAAAGCACCACTTCCCCTATTTTATACTTTATAACTGTAACATTAATAATTAATATTAACCACCCTAATTACAAAGATATACTGTAGATTGATTACATATATAATAATTATACTCTTAACCGGTATTATAGGTTTAAGGCCCTTTATAACCACTTCCCAGGTACACGGAGACGGGATTACGCTACTGTAAGGATAAAGTTAAAACCAGCCTATTATTAAGTTTCTTACTTACTAATAAGAGAATCTAGTAATAAGTGGAAGGTTACCGTAATTAACCAGGCTCTCACTACATATTAGTAAGGAGGGGTACTTAATAACTACCTAGTCGTAACGTGCTTACTATATTTTAACAGAAAGGCTAGAGAATAATAAAAGCGAGAAGACTACTAACAGATTTAAAAGTAAAAAAACATTACTGTAATCTAGTTTTATAAAGTGTATTATCATCTTATTAAGGACTTTTAAAACATTATACTATTTAAAGTTAACTAGACATTAAGGTGTGAAAACCTAAGAAAGGTTAATTATTAAATCTATTAAAGCTACCTATTCTTCCAGAAGGAATTAAGAAAAAGTTACAAGCCCTTTAAAAGGGCTGGAAACCAGTAGTTCGCTAATTAGCAAAAACCCTAAGAAGAAGGAGAGGCACTTAAAGGTTAGGCTGGATAAGACCTTAAGGACAGATAATTACTATAACTTAAATATTAAAAGAGTATAAGTATTATTCCGTTAATATTAACATAACAGACAGAAAAGGGAGGCCATTTAAAGTAAAAGTAATAATTAATAACGGGAGTGCTTCTAACCTAATACACCCTTTATTAATTAATTAAAGGAAACTCCCTAATTAAAAGTATAAAAAGGCTATTCCCATTTAAAATGGAAAAGAAGGCCTATACTAATATAATAACAGTAAAGTTACCTACTACTTGCCACTCCTAATTAAAGTGGATAAGGATAAATAATAAGTAGACTTTAACATTACATTAGTTATAAGTTATAATATAATCTTAAATCTACCCTAGCTGGAAAAGTACAACCTTATAATTAATTAAAGAAGTAGCCACTTTACCTTTAATAAGTCCCCTAACTGTAACCACTGTTTAAAGAAAGTTAAGAAAGCACTAAACCGTTCTAGAGATATATAAAGCACTTAAAAGCACGTTAAACCCTTAAAACTAAATACAGTTTAAGTTAGGTTTATTAAGACAGTTAAAGGATTAAAAGGTTTACCACATTACCTAAATAACGATTTAAAAGATAAAAAGAAGTAAGAAGCCGATCCACAGATAAATAAAGAAGTTAACTTATCTAAGGTACTTATAAAGTATAGGAAGTTTACCCTGTTTTAAAAAAAGATATTATAATTACCAGATTACAGACTGTAAGATTATAAAATTAAGTTAAAGCCAGGAGTAAAACTCTACAGCTTCTAACCCTACCACCTAAACCCCTAATAAGCTAAAGCCTTAAGGGAGTATATTAATAAGAACTTAAAAAACAGGTTTATTATAAAATCCCAGTCCCTAGTAAGGTACTTAATATTATTCATCTTAAGAAAAGAAGATAGTAAGTTACGTATAATTATTAATTACTAAACGTTAAATAAGGATATAATTAAGAATCGCTACTTATTACCACTTATTACGGAAATGCGAGAACGGATTATTAAGGTAAACTAGTTCTCCAGCTTTAATTTCCCTATAAGGTTTAACCATATCAGAATAAAGGAGGAGGATAAGTATAAAACGGCCTTTTAGACTTATAACAGGCATTACTAATACCGTATTATATTAATAAGATTAATAAACACCCCCATAACCTTTTAAAGCCTTATTAATAATGTTCTCCACCCCTTCCTTAATAAGTTTATCTTTATATATTTAAATAACATTCTAATTTATTCTAAAACTTTAAAAGAATACTGAAAACATATATAACAGGTTTTAATAGCTCTTAAAAAAGCAAAGCTAACAGTAAACTTAAAGAAGAGTCACTTTTACATTTAAAAATTAAACTATTTAAGGTTTAAAATAACCTTTAAAAGACTTAAAATATAATTAGAGAAGATAAAGGTAATTAAAGATTAGCTTACTTTAAAGAACTAGAAAGAATTATAAGCCTTTATCAGCTTTATAAATTTCTATTACTATTTTATTAAGTACTTTATAAAGATTATAAAACTATTATATAAACTTACAGGAGAAGGTAAACCGTTTAAGTAGACTAATAGATAGTAAAAGGCGTTTAAAGACCTTAAATACACCTTTATTATAACACCAGTCTTAATCCTCCCTGATTTCTTAAAGCCTTTCTAAATCAAGACTAACTCCTTAAAGTTTATAATCAGTAGAGAACTTAACTAAGTCTAAGACGATAAGAAACGTTACTTAATTACCTTTTTATTAAAAGGAATTTATAAACTAGCCTTATAATATCCAGTCTATAATAAAGAACTAATAATAATTATTTAGTACTTTACTAAGTAAGCACTATACTTAAGTGGTATAAAAGAACTGGTTTAGGTCTTCTTAAACTATAATAACCTTTAATACTTCTTAACGAAGGAACTTAATTTATAATAAACACGATAGGTAAAGCTAATAGCCCCGTTCCACTTCCAGATTCACTATATTAAAGGAAAAGATAATAGGTAAACTGATACTTTTAATTAAAAACAGGATTATAAGGATATTAATCCAGTCTTAATCTCTGTTATTATATTTAATAAAGTTAAGAACGGCATATTAAAACATACATTATAAGTGTCAGATAATTAAATATTAAAATAAATTATTAATATCTATATAAACTTATAAACAGAGTATAATATCTATTAATAATAATAGGACTTTTAAGTAAAAAGGTTAATAGAAGGGACCTGTAAGTATAAGTGCCCTTTAAAAGACTTCTTAAGACATATATAAGGTTATAATAAGAAGTGCTTAAAGTATTTAAATTATAATAAAACTGGTTATTAACTGGAACAGTTATTAAAAGGTGTAAACAGTATACCTAAACTAAGAGTAAGGCTCTAATATTAAGAGAAACTGTACATTTATAACTTAAGTAAACAGAAAGAGTATGTTTAATAAGTTTATAAGTCTTAACTTAAAGGATATATAAGCTAAGCTAAGACTCTTACATAGGTTTAACAAGCGTACACCTTCCTAAGAGTGAAGAAATTAGTTAAGGAAGTGGTTAATAATTATAATATCTGTTATAAGAAGTAAAACTAACGTTATAAGCCTTATAGGCTTCTTAAACTACTCCTTATACTATAGGTACTATAAAGCTCTATCTTACTTAACTTCGTTACTAAGATTCTAAAGTCTAAGGACCCTGTTATAGGAGTTACTTATAACTAAATCCTTATAATAGTTAACAGATTAATAAAATAGGCCTACTTTCTATTAACTTTAAAGGATATAACAGTAAAGTAACTCGCTTATATCTTTAAAAAAGAGGTAATTTTATAATACCTTTAGTTAGATAATATCGTTACAGATTAAGATAAGCTAATTATATTAAAATTCTAATAAAGATTAATATAGAGAATAAGTGTAAAAAGTAAGCTTTTAACAGCATTCCACCTATAAACAGATAGCTAAATGGAGTAAGTTAACCAGATACTTATAACGTATCTTTAAGCTTACATTAACTTTAAATAAGATAATTAACTTAAACTGTTACTAATAACACAAATAGCTTATAACATAACATTAGTTAAGTTAATAAGTATATTACCGTTCTTTACTAACTACGGTAAGGAGCCTAAGCTCCGTTAAGGTCCGCCTACTAATACCCCTTAAGCTGTAATTTATATAAACTGGATGTAAGAATTATATAACCACTTATAAGCTGAACTTAAGTTTACACGTGAATAAATAAAGAAGTTTACTAATAAATACTAAATTAAATAACTAGTATTTAAAAAAGGACTTTATTATAATAGTAAACAAGTTAAGGGACTAACTCTTTAAAAGGGGGACTATATTTACCTTTTTTTATAAAACTTACATTTAAAATAACTTAGTAAAAAACTTAATTTTAAAAGGTATAGATTGTTTTAAATTAAGAAAAAGGTCGCCACCTTTAATTATAAACTAAACTTACCTGCCAGTATAAAAGTGTAAATTAAGGTTTTCCACATCTCACTTTTAAAACCTGCCCTAAAGGGAGTTCCTTTAGAAAAGAAGATTAAGATCAACACCGATAAGGATAAATATAACGTTAAGGAAGTTATAAATTTATAAAAAGGAAAGAACACGTTTAAATATCTCGTTAAGTAGTTAGATTACAGCCCTAAAAGTAACTTATAAGAGCTAGTTAAAAACCTTAAGTGCCCAGACCTAATTATAAAGTTCTACTAAAAGAATCTAAATTAATTAAAACTAATAATAAGAATTAGAAATAAGATAAGATCTGATATTTAAATTACTATACTGAAAAGTAAGACCACTGTGGGATTTAAAGCCTAAAAAGTGGCAGGAAACTCCTTAATAAGTATAAGAGGATATTTATTAAAACCCTTAACCAGGGTTAAAAGGACTTTAGACTTAATAAGGAGACTAGGCCTTTAAAGCTTTATAAACACTATTAGAAAGAAAGTCAGTAAAAAAGAAAACAAAACGCGTTATCGTTACACTATAAAACCGTAAAAGCTACGAACCGAGTTAAGAAGAGGACGTTAGTTATAACAACCCCCTGGAAAAAGAACTAGTAAGTGTTCCTGCTAGAAAGCCTCCCCAGTTAAAGGATTTATTAGCTTTAGGAGGAGCAGCTAAACAGGCCTCCTCTTACTCTTAAAAGCAAAGGATCTCTACCTCCTAATTAAACGTAAAAAAAACTCACTCCTTTATCTTACAGCACTGGGTTTTAATCCATTTAAGTTAAGTAACAGCTTTACAGAGCTCTTAAGTCTTTAGCTTTAAGTTCCACACAGTAACGTCATACTTAACGTTAAGACAGCGTTTTTTAAAAAGAAGCCGCTAAAGGAAAGTGTCGTTATAACTAAACGCGTCGTATAAAGATAAAGCTCCTGCTAGTAAATATTTAAAGTAATTATCTAATTATGTAATAATAAGACAGGAAAGCGATTTTAAAGAATAATAATTATAAGGCGACATTTACAATTTAAAAGTTAAAATAAAGTCTGTAAGGTTACGGTAATAAGAGGTGTTATTTTTTAAAGTGCACTTTTACATATAATTAATAAGTATAATTACGTTAAGAAAGAAGAAACGCTTTTATTAGGGTTCTTTATGGAAAAAGAACGTTAAAGAGAGGGAATTGTGTAACGACCCTGTAGGCTGTTACTTAGGCTAGAGCGGCCTAATAAATCCCCTGTATAAGGAACAATGCAGGAAGACAGTACATACGGTATTACATACTAAGCTAAGGGTGTAAAAACCCAAAACCCCTATAACTAACCAGCAGTTACTTAATCTTAGTAAAAATGCTCACCTATTAAGCACTTATAAGACCTTTAAGTAAAAGGTGCTTAGTAATAGGTTACTTAATCTCTCACTAAGTAACAGGCTATTAAGTAAGGTATAAGGTACCTTTAGCCAGTTAGTATAAATAGCTATAGTTATACCTATAACCACTATAAGGGACTTTAATTCCTCACACTAATATTTAATTATTCATTTATATCCTACTGTTCAGACTCACCTCTGTGTATTATAGTAACAGCAACCTACAGTAACATTAAACCCCCCATTTAAGAGTGCTAGCTTAACAAGCCGTCTTTAAAACACCCCTTACCTGTTAGCGTCCTACCATACGTTCTGTCTTAACCCGCGCCAGTCCTCTTAAGGCCTATGTCGGGTACAGGTTATAATAGACTCGTTCTTAAAAGCCTTTTAACACCGCTTATATTATAATTACCGTTACGATAGACCGCTGTTACAGAGCGGTCTTACTGCACCGGTACAGAAAGCACCCAACTAGGTGCCGTTTCTGCCATAAAATATTAGCCGTGAATACCTTCAAACACCACTTGCAAGTTACACGCGGATTTTTAAAGCTCTCGAGCGTAACTTCGTCGTACTGCTCTCAGATGACGTCAGCCGTAAGGCTTTCTATTAAAGCCTTATAGCGATCCATTACAAAAAAAGAGGTGGAAATAGAGGGTTTGCGCGCGCAAAGAAGCTGTAACGTAGTGGTGGATTTTGAGGGTTATTGATGGAGAGTTGAAAGGCTACATTGGGGGCGGAAAATTCTGCAGTCACAAGGAAGATCCTGGTTGGATTCTGCCCCATACAAAACCCTAACCCTGCCCCATTCTTGGCATCACGTGTTTCTGAAATATTTCATTCAAGGA